>Ga0209536_100000014_pt1 | contig 263257 bp, 216 predicted proteins | sample DeeMarSeWOR28_12_FD_187461 | JGI IMG/M metagenome (GOLD analysis project Ga0209536, IMG submission 187461) | Marine sediment microbial communities from White Oak River estuary, North Carolina - WOR-2-8_12 (SPAdes) (version 2) | ecosystem: Environmental > Aquatic > Marine > Intertidal zone >... | reverse complement strand
CTCATTAAGAAATCCTTTACTGGTTTCATAATCATAATTGGCTAAATTGGCCTTCGAAACGCAGGATAAATTCAATTCACGATTGATCAACTGCTAAGGATAGCTATTCACTAACCAGTTCTTTTGTTTCTATCACCGCCGGTTCAACCGATTCATAACTGGCTTCTCTTTTCATTACAAAAGTCTTCCACCAGTACCGGATTTTATTCATTACCAGAAAAAGTGCCGGAAGGATGATAAGCAAAATAAAGGTACCGAAAAGCAATCCATAAGCAACCGAGACAGCCATGGGAATTAAAAATTGCGCCTGACGGCTGGTTTCCAATATAAGTGGCGCCAGACCTAATGCTGTCGTGAATGTCGTTAAAATGATAGGCCGCAATCGGGCAATACCTGCCTCGTAAACCGCATCCACCACATTCTGCCCGCCTCGCAAATTACGATTAACCTGATCTACCAACACAATACTGTCATTAATAATAATTCCCGAAAGAGCAATAATCCCGTAAATCGAAAGTGTATTGAGCTGGATTCCCTGAATGCCATGCCCCCAGATGGCACCTAAAATACCAATGGGTATCAATGAAAAAATCATTCCTGCCTGCAAATAGGACCGGAAAACCAGGGTAATCAGAATAAACATACCTATCAACGCCAGCGGGAAAGCGGCTCTCAGCGATCGTTGAAATTTCTGCTGGTCGCGGGATTGCCCCTCATATGAGACCTGAACTCCCTGCACATTATTGAGTACCCGGGGGACAATCTCTTCCTGAATTTCGGCGAGAATGGGTGGTACATCGGCTTGCTCGTTGGCAAGATTTGCTTCCACCTTGATTTCACGGCGGCGATCCAAATGATTGATGGTTGTGATGCCTCTTTCCACCTTGTATTCCGCCAGTTCACTGAAAGGATACTCGGCGCCATCGGGAGTACGAATACGCATTTGATCCAAAAATCCCAAAGCTGCCCGGTCCTCCGGCCTGTAGCGAACCCAAACCCGGATCTCATCCTTTCCTCTTTGAATCCTCTGAATCTCCTGACCAAAAAAGCCCTGACGCACCTGACCGGCGACATCTCGTAATGAAAGCCCCATCGCATAAGCCCGCGGCTTTAATTTAATGTCAAGCTCACGACGGCCCTCCTGGTTCGAATCGGTAATGTCCTTCAGGCTTGGCATATCATTTAACTCGCTAACCAACAAATCTCTCGCACGGTTGAGTTGTTTCAAGTTATTCCCGAGCAGACTGACTGATATCGGTTTCCCAAAAAAGCTCACCCGCCCAAAGGCAATATTTTGAGCATCCGGCACCGGTCCGACCGCCTTTCGCAGCCGATCAGCAATAATATAGCTGTCCATGTTTCGTACTTCGCCGTCCAGTAGCTGCAGTGTTAATTTTCCGGTATGGCTACCCACCTCGCCAAAATCGTTTTGGCCGATGTCTCTTTTTATACCGAGTACTAACTCGTGGCCATCTTCTCTTTCGGCAGACATTTCTTCATTGATCTGCCAGGCGACTCTTTCGATTCTTGAAAGCATAGAATCGGTATCTGCCTCTTGGCGACCGGAGACGAGAGACACATTTACCGGCAGTGTGTCGCCATCAATAAAAGGAAAGAAGGTGAGTCCGATAAATCCACCGCCTATCAAACCGATGGTAATCAGTACAAAAGAAATTGGCGTAACGATAGTAATCCATTTGTGACGCAACGCCAGTTTCAAAGAAGGGGCGTAAAGCCGGTAGGTGATATAGTGAATGAACTTTTCAATTTTTTGACGGATGGGTGGGTCCTCTTTATGGGGGTGCAAGCCCTTGGAGTGAGCCAGATGAGCTGGTAAAATCATGAAGGCTTCAACGAGGGAAAAAAGCAGAACTGCAATGACAACCAAAGCCATGTGCCAGATAAACTTTCCAAAAATACCATCGAGGAAGAAAAACGGCGTGAACGCCAATACCGTTGTTGAAACAGACGTAAATACCGGACCTATCATTTCAAGAGTACCGTCTATGGCAGATTTGACAGCCGGTTTTCCCCGCTCGTAGTGTGCGAAGATATTTTCTCCAACAACGATGGCATCATCCACTAAAATACCAACGACAATAATCATACCGAACAATGAGATAACATTAATCGTAATCCCAACCATATTCGCTATAATAAACATGCCGGCGAACGAAAAAGGAATGCCAATGGAAACCCAGAAAGACAATCTCAAATTCAAGAAAAATCCAAGAGTAATAATCACCAGTAATAAACCCAGGAAGCCATTCCTTAGGAGCAGCTGTACTCTTTGCCGAAGCGGGATGGTTCTGTCATCAAGAATCAATGCCCGCACCCTAGTATTGCTGTTGTTGAATTCGTCCACCAACTGCATGGTGGCGTTGGCAATAGCGAGAATATCCTCCTGTTTGGTTTGATCAATGTTTAGAACAACTGCCGTTCGATTATTATAATAGGATTTATCGGGGATGTCTTCCCACTGTTCCTTTATATTTGCTACATCCTGAAGATAGATCACCGTGCCATCCGGGTTGCCCCTCACCACAATATTCTGCATCTCCTTGGCGAAATAATTTCGGCCGTAGGCTCGAATCAAAATCTCCTCGTCAGCCGTCTCAAACTTTCCACCGGAAATGTTTATATTGGCGGATGCCACCGCATTGGATATCTCATTAAATGTTAATTTATAACGTCTCAAATTTGCTTCCGAAACTTCAATGGATATCTCCAGATTTGGCAGACCTTCAATGGTAACCTGGGAAATCTCAGGGGTTGCCAGCAAATCCTCGCGTAAGTTATCCGCGATATATTTCAGGTTATAAAGATCAGTTTCACCATAAAGCACAACAGAGAGAGAGCGTGTCCGGAATTCCTGTTCGAAAATTACCGGTTTTTCAATATCCTGCGGGAACGAATTTATCCGGTCAACGGCATTTTTCACATCCGCCAATACATTATCGATGTTTGCATCCTTAGTAATTTCCACCGTTACAGTCCCGGAATTTTCCCGGGAAACGGAAGTCACCCGTTCAACATCATTCAATCCGTCCAGATTCTCTTCGATCTTGAGTATCACACCCTCCTCGATTTCTTCCGGAGAAGCACCCGGATAAACCACTTGGATGGTAATGATACTGGGTTCCGTTTCGGGGAAAAAGGAAAAGCGCATCCGGCTGAGAGATATCAAACCAAATAAAATGATGCTGAACATGAATACATTCGTCCAGACTCTGTATTTCACGAAAAATGTGACTATTCTTTTCATTCTAAATGAAATCTATTTATTCCGAAGATCGTATTTTTGCCGGCATCCCCGGAGCTACTCCCTGCATCAATTCAACTACAACCGTATCTCCATTGACTATGCCCTCGTTGACAATAACCGTTTCGGTCTCTTTTCTGGCGATGTTTACTTCCTGATACTCCAGTTTCCCATTATGAATGAGGTAAATGAACTTATCGTTATAAATTGCCCGGCGTGGAATCGAAAAAGCATGGGAGATTATTTTGCCGGGTATTTTTGCCTCCAGGAAAACCCCGCTGAATAAATTATCATGTCCGCTTTTATTCACAGTCATAAATACCTGCACGGACTGGGTTCGCTCATCAATGTTTTTGCCAATCCTTTTTATTTTTCCCTTCCAACGGCCAGCTACTTCTGCTGAAGAGAATTGAACCGGGCGACTTTGATCGATCCATTGAATATCCTGTACCGGTATGGTAACCTCCACCTCAAGATTTTCCAGGTTAATAATTTCGCCTAATCGGGTCCCTTCCCGGGCGGTAGAACCTGCTCTCAATTCCGTTGAGACTATTGAACCTTCAAAAGGAGCATAAAAAAAATGTTTGCTCAAACGAATTTCTAAATCGCTAACCTGAAAGTAAAGTCTGTAAACATTGAACCTCGCGAGGAATAACTTAATTTTCTGATTATTTGTTTCCGGCAGCGGTGGTAGCTTCTGGTCGAAACCGCATTTGTTAAAATACGCCTGCCATACCGGAAACTCATCAGGGAAATCAACCTTTATTTCCGGCAGCACTGATGCCAGCGCAGTAAGAAAATCGCTTTTGGCGCTGTTCAAATCCAGCCGAATTTGACGGGTATCGATTCTAAAAAGCAAATCGCCTTTTTTGAAAGATTGAGCCGGCTGAAACGCAATGTTTCCTTCTTCAATAATCCCGGCCACTTCACTGTATAGAATAACCGGTTGTGCTGATGTTAATCGTCCGTAGGCAATAATTTCAGAGGGAACATCTTCCAGACTCACCACCTTCGCATCAACCAGTTTTGGGCGAATAAGCGGTTTTCTCTTCTCGGGTTCTTCACGAAAGCTTAGCAGCAATCGCATCAGCAAAAAGCCGATAACAAGAATTGCAGCCGGAATAAGAAATGTTTTAAAGGTGATTTTCATTTATGTGGTGTCCCATTTGAAAATACTTTATCGAAAATCCATAAAAAAGAATAAAATATGAAAATTGATTTAATCTTTCAGAATTTGACATATTATTACTAAGCGTTATGAGCGAATTAATCTATTAATAAGGGGGCTTGAAGTCAAGTGAAATATCAATACAGCCCATTGCTCAAGAAAGGCAAATATAATCATCTGCCACGAAAAATAATATGATTATCAAGAGTTCTCAGGTTAAGAATGGCATAATTTTTCGAAGTATCAGAACAAACTGAATCAGATCAGATGCGAGCCATGGCAGCCGATTTTTTTAACGCGGAATTGATCATCATAAATTCGCCGATATTTTCCATATTAAGAATACCAACCAACCTTCCCTCCCTTAACACCGGCATTGTTTTGCAGTCGCATCCCTGCAGGCGGATCATGGCGGTTTGAAGCATTTCTCCGGATTCAACTGTTTGAAATTCGTTCTGCATTGCTTCCGAGACAGGATAATTCTGTCCATGTTCTGCAAGAGCGGTCATGAGGCGATCCCGGGTAAGAATACCAATTACTTTTTCATTATCCATCACCGGGAAATCCTGTTGAGAACCGGCCAGAATCAGTTCAATTGCCCGCGCCAGTGTCTCGGATGATTGAAGCGTTTGAAATTCGGTAATCATAGCCGAACGTACCGGAATTCCCTCAAAAGCATTGCGGGCTTGTACCATACTGGCCTCCTGCGCAGCTCCTATCCATACGAAAAGGGCGATAAAAATCAGAAAAGGATTGGTAAAAAATCCCATAAATCCAAACAGCAGCGCCATGCCCTGACCAATACTGGCAGCAATTTGGGTGGCGCGATTATATTCAAGTCGCAAGCCAAGTACTCCCCGCAACACCCGCCCGCCATCCATTGGGAATGCCGGCAACATGTTGAAAAGCACCAGAAAAATATTGACAACCATGAGCCGTTCCAAAAACGACCCTGTCGTAATGGTGAGATTTGAAAGGGGTTCCAGGCTTGAGGTTAGCACCAACCAGAAAAAGATGAAAACTGCAATTACAATATTCACAACCGGGCCGGCCAGAGCCACCCATATCTCCTGTTTGGGATCGTCCGGCATTCGCTCTAACCGTGCCACGCCGCCAATTGGCAAAAGGGTAATATCGCGTGTTTTGATGTTGAATTTTTGAGCCATCAGTGCATGTCCAAACTCGTGAAGCACCACACACAAAAAGATCGCCAGAACAAAAATAATCCCGTTGATAGTTGCTGCAATACTTTCACCCTGCGACCAGTGACTAAATGCCACCCAGATAATGATGAGAAGAAAAGTTGCATGAATTTTGACCGGAATTCCCCGGTATTCACCGATTTTAACTGACCATTTCATCTGTAAACCCTCTAAAAAAAGAAGTCATCTACAAGCAATAACAAAAATTACGATTAAAAAAACTTGAAAAAAAGGATGAAAATTTTATGGGAAGAAATGATTGGCTTAATAAATAAGCAGAAGATTCCTATCTAGTTAATTGGAGTGCCAGAGGTATGGGAATAAAGAGAATAGCACGCAAATATTTTTAAGGTGAGTTCAGATCGTGTTACTCATACCGTAACGCTTCAATGGGATCCAGCTTTGAGGCGATGACAGCCGGCCAGAGACCAAACGTGAGCCCAACTGCGGTGCAAAAAGCCAATCCACCAAAAGCCCATTCCATTGGGATGTTGGCAGCAAAACCGGTGAGAATTGAGACAATATTCCCCAGGCCGAATCCCGCCAGAACGCCAAAAATTCCACCGATGTTGCATAGGATAATTGCTTCCAGCAAGAACTGAGAGAGGATGTTTTTACGTTTTGCCCCCAGCGATTTTCGGATGCCAATTTCCCGGGTTCGTTCCCGAACCGAAACCAGCATGATATTCATAATTCCGATACCTGCTACAACTAGAGCCACAATCCCAATCACAAATGCACCCAGCTTTACTCCAGATGTTGCACTGTTGAAAGATCTGATCATGCTATCGTTCGTAAAAATAGTAAAATCGTCTTCTTCCTTCGGGGGGACTTTTCGTTCCGCCCGAAGCACCATTCGGACCTCTTCGATGGCAGATTCCACTAATTCCGGAGATACGGCCCTTACGGTAACATTAACCGATCGATCGTTCCCCCATCTATCCTTCATTCCATATTTCTTTTGAAAGGTGGTGATCGGCATGAGACAGTAGGTGCCGAACGAACTTCCGAATTCTGAGGTTTTATTCTCAAAAACACCAACAACCCGATATTTTATGCCATCAAGCTTAATTATTTTTTCAATGGGATCTGTAAATGGAAACAGCTCATCTGCGATCGCATCTCCGATAACCACAACTTTTCGCCCAACTTTCACATCTTCATAAGCAATATTTCTACCATATTGAACGTAGTGGGTGTTATTTTCCGGGTATTCCGGTGTTCCCCCGCAAATGGTGACTCTCGAATCTACCGATTTATCGCGGTATTTTATAGTATGTCCGAAATCCCACAATTCAGATCCAACCAAATCCACCGTTTTTACTTTCTCGCGAATGGCATTTGCATTTGAAACGGTAACCGGTTTACGCTGTTGAATTTTCCGCCAATCCACATTGTTATTAAATCCTCCGGCAGGCCATTTCTGGACCTGAAATACCGTATTGCCCAGTACACTCATCTCTCTTTCCATGGTGCTTTGTATTACAGAAATGCCGGTCATTACCGCAATAATGGATGCCACACCGGCAATTATGCCGACCAAGGTTAGTGATGAACGAAGCTTATGGGAAGTGATGGCAGAAACCGCCATTTTAAATCCTTCAATCAAACGCATTTTGTTTCTCCAAAAATTTTAATTACTCGTACCTGAGCGCCTCGATGGGATTCTGCTTTGCTGCTTTTATAGCCGGAATGATACCTGAAAATACCCCAACCATGATTGAAACTAACAATGCAACGATGACAATACCGATGGAAATTCTTGCCGGCATTACCATTGAATTGATCAGCGAGGTAACACCAAATGCTAAAACGATTCCCATAAAACCACCGATAAGACTAATAGTTGAAGATTCAAAGAGAAATTGCGATAATATGGCCCGTTTCGGTGCACCAATTGCTTTTCGAATACCGATCTCTTTTGTCCGTTCCGTCACCGAAACAAACATAATATTCATTACCCCGATTCCACCCACAAATAGCGACACCCCTGTTATCAACAGCCCAATCATAATAATTACGCCCATTACATTATTATAAGCACTTACCAGAGTGTTCATCTGATTGATTGAGAAATCATCTTTTTCGGTTGGTCTCAGTTTTCTGATCTTCCTCATTTCTCCAATCAATTCGAACTCAAAGTCAGAAAGTGATTCCGTGGCGGGCGCTTTGACTGCAAAATTAAAATTCCGGTTACTACCGCCTCCATAACATTTCATAAAAGTTGTAATGGGAACATAAATTTGATTATCAAAATTGGGTCCCCCAAAAAACCCGGCACTGCCCTGTTTTTCCATCACACCCACAACCCGGTAATGATATCTTCCTATTTTTATTTTTTTATTCAGAGGATTTACATTTTCGAACAAGCGCTCTTTAACCTCCGATCCGATAACACAAACTCCTTTTTTGAATTGCACATCCATTGGGATTAAGAATCTGCCATACTCAGGCATGGAAGCCGAAACGACAATATGCTTGTCAGTCGTTCCAATAATTTGCACATTTTGAATAACCGTTGAGTGAAATTTTATATCTTTTCTGGTCGATGTTGTGGGATTGACCGCTACTGCTCTCTTTAAGCGCGTCTCGAGCTTTTTACTATCTTTTAAGGTTAAATTTTTCCGATTCCGAAACTCAAACCATCTCCCGGTGTGCACCCAGGGAGTCCGAGATACATAGAGAACGTCCGAACCAATTGCCGAAATACTTTCTTTAAATGAATTGCCTAGCCCGTTTGCAGCGGTCATTGTTGTGACAACCGCCAAAATACCAATAATGATTCCTAATGTGGTCAAAACACCGCGGGCTTTATTAGCCTTTAATGCTTCAACAGCAATCTTGAATGCCTCGATAATTTCATAAACAATTCGCATCAAAATGGTAACCCATAAACCTCTGATTGTAATTCAAATTTTTATCATTTTTAAATAGCAACCGCCATCCGCTGTTCTTTTAATCGTCCGTTGGTAATATCACTTTCTACCTGACCATCTTTGAGCTGCACAACTCTATGAGCATATTCCGCAACATGATCCTCATGGGTCACCAGGATAACGGTATTTCCTGCTTCGTAGAGTTGATCAAAAATTTTCATAATTTCTTCACCGGTAGCGCTATCCAGATTACCGGTAGGCTCATCTGCAAGTATAATGGATGGTTTGTTGACAAGAGCCCTGGCTATTGCCACCCGCTGCCGCTGACCTCCTGAAAGTTCATTCGGTTTATGCTTTATCCGATCAGCAAGGCCAACCTTTTCGATAGCCTCTTCCGCCATCCGTCTTCTTTCCGAAGTAGAGATTCCCGAATAAATAAGAGGAAGTTCGACATTGTGCAGAATATTTGCCCGAGGAAGTAAATTGAAAGTTTGAAAAATAAATCCTATTTTTTGATTTCGAACTTCAGCCAATTGGTCGCTATCCATCTTGCTAACATCCTGACCCTCAAGGTGATACGTACCTGAGCTCGGAGAATCCAGACAACCAATCATATTCATCATGGTCGATTTTCCGGAACCCGAAGGCCCCATTATGGCAACAAATTCATTTTCATTTACCTGCAAGGAGACATCTCTCAACGCCCGTATTTTCTCGCTTCCCATCACATAAGTCTTTTCAAGATTTTCAATTTTAATGATCATTAGGGATATCCCCCTTTCTCAGTCAAAGTTTTATCAATTATTGCATTATCTAGATGCTAATTGTTCTTGCTTCACTTTTACTTTTGAACCGTTTTGTAAATCTTTAGAGATGGCGCGGAAATTTCCGGTAACAATTGTCTCATCTTCAGAAATTCCCTCAACAATTTCAATATGGGTTTCACTTTGAATTCCCGTTTTTACTTGCCGGGCATGTGCAATTCCATCTTCAATTATCCAGACAATCTCAACAAATCCATCTTTATCCGGAATGAATTCCTGTACTTTAGCTTCCTCGGCAATTGCCGTGTCACCAGCCGGTTGAGGTTGGGGAGTTTCCTTTTTCAGTTGTTCTACCGTCCGTACTGCAACACTCTGAATGGGAACTGATAGCGCATCATATCGGGTATCAGTGATGATTTCACTCGTCGATGTCATGCCCGGTCTGAGGTCGGCAGTCACATTCGAATACGACACCTTTACCTCCTCATTGGAGATCGAGATACCGGGTTTCTTTACTGCATCGACCTGCCCGTCTATGGAAACCTTGACCTCGAATTCTGTTTTCTGGTCAGCTGATCCGGCAGCGGTAATTTTTGCACTGTTGGCAATTTCGGTAACCACGCCTGTTAAAATGATATCCGGCAACGCATCCACTTCTATTCTTGCGGTATCGCCAATTGATACCAAAACAATATCATTCTCATCCACATCTACAAGCGCCTCCATACCGGATAAATTGGACACCACCATAATCACGTCCTCCTGAAACTGCGAACCCAATGCGATTTCCCCAATTTCCTTATTCAGCTCGCTGATGGTACCGGACATGGGAGCAAAAATGGTTGTTTTGGATAAATCATCGTTGGCTTGTTTTAATGCTGCCTTTGCCTGTTCCACCAGTTCTAACGCTGATTTATAGCGGGCCTTTTCCACCTCTGCCTGGGCATATATTTGATCTAAGCCAGCCTGCGATTCAAGATTTTTATCAAAAAGCTCTTTGGTTCGTTTATAATCCTTTTCTGCTTTTAACATATTTTCTCTGGCCAGCAGCGCATTGGCTTCGATGGATCTTAAATTTGCTTCAGCTCTCTCCACCTCCGCTTGATAACGCTCCCGATCAAGCGCAACTAAGAATTGTCCTTTTTCCACCCAATCTCCCTCCTTAACATCCAAACGCGTGATTTTCCCAGCCACATCAGCACTAATTTTAACCTGTGTTTTTGGTTGAATCTTTCCAGTGGCCGTTACGGTTTGAACAATTTTATTCCGTTTCACCTTTGCAGTTTGAACTTCCAGGGCTTCATTCCCACTCTTTCTCAGGTTTAACGAAACAACAACCGCACCTACAATCAAGACTGTAATTGAAATTATAATTATTTTTTTCTTGGACATGTCACTACTCTCCAAATATTAGTAGATAAAAGGATAATTTCATTTGAGTTGAAAACGTAAAATAGATTATTGCATGTGTAAAGATTAGAACCCGATTTGCTCTAGTACAAAGTCCATTTTTTCAGCTACAGGCTACTAAACGAAAGAGATCAAAAAATTGTTACATAAGAAGACAATTTATTTGAAATTAATTTGAGGTAGGTTTAACAGTCGTTCGTAGGTCAGGTATAGACCCTGATTAGTGGTATTTTTTCTGCCACCAAGTGTGAAATTTTTGCAGTGCTTCTTTGTTCTCAGAATTGCTTTTGAACGAATCATAACCAAAATCGGAACCGCTGTAAATTTGAAGAACCTCAATCGCTTCTTCCCTAAAAAATGGTGCTTCCACATTTTCCAGAAATTCAATTAGTCTTCTGGAACCCTCTTTCTCATCCTTTAAAACAAGCTCTTTTAGAGTTTGAACTGCCTGGAATGTATCTTCCATCTCTTTCACTGTATTATCATGGTTTTCACGGTGCTCTATATGAGTAGCCGTTTCGGGTTTCACATTTGCATTTGTTTGTGAGAGGCTACGTTCTGATAAGCGGTTATCCTGAACAGCGGTTTCTTCAATCGGACCGTGTTGATGAACGTTTGAGTACTTAAAAAAATTACCCATAATGAAAAACAAAAATATCGTTAAAGAAAATATTCCAACGCCAATGCCCAGGTTTCGGATTGCTTTTCCACGTTTAGACGCTCGTATAATATAAAGTGATAAAGATAAAATCAGAAGTGCCAGCCCATAGGTCGAAACCACAGTTGGTCCGCTTGGAAGATCCGCAAAATATGATATGATTAGTCCCACTCCGGATACCATAGTTCCCATAATCCAACCAAGAGTCAGTTGAAGCCACAGTTTATTGGTTAACATAATCGTCGCTACAGCGGGAACCACCAAAAAGACAAATACCAGCAGCACACCAGCAGTTCTGACCGAATGTGTAATGACAATACCGAACGTTACATAAAATAAAAAATCCCAGAGACGCACATTGAGTCCCTTCTGATAGGCAATTTCCGGATGATTGGAAATGAGCAAAAATTTGTCCCGGGCAAGAAAATGGAATAATCCCACAAAAGCATAGATAATTGCTGCAGATAAAATGGTATCCCATTGCACCCATAAGATGGTTCCGGTTAATAATTCTTTTATGTGTTCGGATCCCTGTGGGGCTTTGTCTATCACTAAGATTGCCACAGATGCGGCCAGCGCATATACAAGACCAATAATAGCCTCCTGTGGAATGCGTTCGTGACGGAGACGGGAAAGGGAAAAAATTGCCGCCCCGATGATAGTAAATCCCAAAGAAAACCAGTAAGCACCGCTGGATGAAGGATCGATTCCAAACAAGAATGCCACGGTTGTCCCCAGGGCGGCAATTTGCGCAAGAGAGAGATCCACAAAGATTACTTTCCTTTTGATGACGTGAATCCCCAAATAAGAATGAATACCCACCAGCACCAGGCATTCCATGAAGGCAGGCAGCATTATGTCAAAAAAACTGATTTTCATTTATTACCGATATTCCTTTTGATATTATGGATTTACCAGCTTTAAGGAATCTTATCTATATCTGTTACTGTGAATGCTCCTTTTACTCCACTTACCCAAAAATTAACCAACTTAAAAAAATTGTCCACTTCCGGGACGCCGTTCACAGCCATTGGTGTGATCAGCGCAGTTGCCCCAACCTTCTCAGCGATTTCCCGTACTTTTGATTCATCGAAGTAGTTCGCAGCAATAATAAGCTTAACATTCTGTTCTCTCATATCAGCGATTATTCTCTGAACATGTTTGGGCGAGGGAGGAATTCCCGGTTTTGGCTCAACATAGCCAATATGGATTAAGCCAAATATATTTTCAAAATAAATCCAGTTGTTATGGTAGGCGACAAATTTTCTTCCTCTTACCGGAAGCATATCCTTCATCCATCCACCAAGATAGTCGAAAAGCTGCTTGTCCCTAAAAGATTTGGCATTTAAAAAATCAATTAGTTTGCCAGTTAAAGTTAATTGATCCAGAACCTCCGCTGTCAATATTTCAACCAGCTCTTCGCCGTACATCCTGATATCAATTTGTCCTTCAAAATCAGCTAATCGTTCCCTGAAATAGGATTCATTTTCCGGGCTGACCTTTGAGAGTCCAATAGTAATATTTTCCGCGACAGTTTTGATATTTATGGGACTTGTGTAAATGTGCGGATTTCCGTAAATATGCAGATCACCCTGGCTACGGTCTGCTACAGCCGGAATTTCCAACAGCCGCACGCCATCGGCAACAGCTACATAACCCTTTTGACCGCTTCGGATATCCGGATTTGCAGATTTATCGATCAAAGGTGGTACCCATAGTTCCAGATCCAGTCCGGTTTCCACAAACAAGTCCGCCTCATTTAGCCAGACAGCATAGCTGGGTCTTGGCCGCACAAAATGGGGATCCTGGTTGCCAGATAATATTGCCTTTACCTCCACTAAATCACCGCCAATATATTCTGCGACACTTGCATATGTAGTTAGAGTAGTCACGACTTTAATTTTTTCCTGGGCTAATAAGGAAATGCTCATCATTGATATTAAAATCAAAATGTTATGAAATGTCTTCATTTTAATTCCTCTCGCTCTTAAAACGACAAAGTTTATCAGTACTTCTCATGTTTGTGGGGACCTATAGCCCAATCAACCTGAAGATAAATCTGGTTATTCTTGACATCCATGTTTTTACCTTCCAAATGATCCCATTCCAGTCTGAGATAAACAAACTCGCTCTGCCAAAAAGTAATGTAAGGGACGATCTGCCATAGGTACATATCACCATTATCCGATACGGGAGGTTGGGCGATATCAAATCTCACGCCGCCAATAAACCGTCTGGAAAATCGATATTGCATGTAACTGTAGGCACCAACTGCTTTGACGAACGGGTCTTCTTTCTGTTCCCGGTATAAATAGAACAACTCGGTCCGCCAAGTAAGCGAACGAAATCTGGCCCTGGCTACCGGTTCCCAAAGAAATGTCAAATCCAGACCGGCCATATAAGTCCAGGTATGCTTTTCTGAAAAGGTAAATCCCAGGGTATCATTTGTCCCCGCGATCCCGCTTAAACCCCACTCAAAATATGTGGAAGGATCAATATCATAAAAGTTTTTGAATCTTAGAAGTGTCGAGGGCAAGCTAAACTGATCCCCGCTAAACAACGCCTCATTCTGTGAATTTGTTACCTGGAGTATAAGCTCATTAGCGCTGGCAATCAGAGATGGTAGTAACCAATTCAAACTAAAACCTACCTGGTTTAGTCCCTCTTCGCCCATATAGAGCGAAATAGGTAATGGGAAAAACAGTTGGTCAAGGGCATGCTGATGCCAGCGATTAACAACCCCGAACTGCTGGCGAAATTTACCAACAGTAAAGTTCACACGGGAAAACAGATTGATCCAGGTTATATATGCTTCGCCTAAACCGAATCCTTCTGCGCCTGCCTCAAAAATGACCTTGGTAAAACTATATGGATCTAGGTTGGCTTGAAAAAGGAACTCCGCTACTCTTAAATGAAACCCGCTCCTCAGATCACCTGTATAGTGGGGCGACTCGACCTGGTAATTGCCGAAAAAATCAGAAGTGACGCTGATTTCCGGGTTGAGTGCCTGAAGCGATCGTGATCCTTCCCTGAAGGTTTTTTTATCCAACTTCTTTTCTTCTGTTGGTGTTTTTGCTTCCTCCGTTGCCGCTTTTCGCAGGTTTTCTAATTCCTGGCCCGCTTTATCCTCCTTTAGCCCTCTTAGCTCTTTCTTTAACTTTGAAATTTCACGCGCAAATGAATCCAATTTTGCTTCAATATTTTCTTGATTAAAACTGGTTTGTCCGTAGGAAAACGTTGACAAAATCAATAATAGTAAAATGCCGAAACGTTTCATCCACTGTCTCCCCTTTTTAATAAAATTTCTAAATCGATTTATAAGGTTTGAATCGAATTAGGACAGTGGAGGAGCCCTTTTTGCTTTTTTGGAAAAAAATAAATATTGGTCTGAAGATACAGGTAGATGTAAAAACCTTACGGAGCTTTTGTGGGTTTCCTCAAACAAAATAAAGAAAATTGCCAGTGCCAAGATAAGGAGAGGAATACTAAAACTTAGTATACAAGCCGGACAATTTGCATAAGTTAGAGTATCGTCGGGGTTATGAATATGAATAAAAGGTGCGAGAAGAAATAAGAAACAAAAAACAATACAAAGAGAATAAATCAGTAACTTATGTTGCGTATTCATTATAAAAAGTAGTAAAAAAAATTGAAAATTACGAGAATAATTTAATATTTAGCTAAGCTCATTAGATGTTACTGTAAATTTTACAATCAGTTTCAATGATTCCTTTATTCAAGAGTAAACCTCTTTTGATATATAATTCTCTTTGAATTGACCATAAAAAAAGGCTGCCAAATCTCAGGACTGGGCAGCCTTAATACTTAAAAAGAATAACCTAAAAGTGAGAACAGCAAAATTTTATCTAATGAATACCATTTTCTTCATCAGAGATATTGAAGGGGTGGACAGCCTATAGAAATATATCCCGCTGGCCAGTTCTTGTGCATTAAAATGAATGCTGTGGCTCCCGGCACTCATTTTATCGTCAATTATGGTAGCCACTTTTTGCCCGGCAATATTAAAAATTTCCAATCGGACGTTTTCGGATATTGGAAGCGCAAATTCTATAATAGTTGCCGGATTAAATGGATTCGGATAGTTTTGATAAAGAACATACCTTTCAACGATTTCCATTGGGGAAGCATTCGCAATATCCGTGATTATTGTTCCGCTGATGGCGTCCACATACAGAATTAAAGGTGGAACAAATGGCGCTTCATAAAAAAACTCCCAAACTGTCACAGATGGATTCCCCCCGAATAACCCTCGTGATAAACGGGCATACACATAAGCATCAGGATGAGCCTGTCGATAAGCTGCACCTCCATTTGCTTCAGCCACGGCTATTGTTACATCGCTGTCCATCCAGCCCGACTCTACTGTGGAGGTGTCTTGTTGACCGAAGCCCGGGTCTCCGCTATCAACAATTATCTGTCCCCAAATCAGCACACTATGAAAGGAATCAAGTAATGCCGAGTGGTAAATACAATTCCATAAATCGGTTTTTCCCTGAGGATCCACCGATAATCCCTGAGATGACATCATCCACAATTTGGCATCGGGTGCCCACTGCTGTGCAACCGGTAAGGCTTTTCGTTCGGCCACTTGTGCAGTGGAAGGAACATTCAGTAGTTCACCGGATACCGCGTCAATGATGAAGAACAGATCAGCAAAAATGGTATCAACTGAGTATTGCACTCCCCAAACAGCTGGCATTTCCATAGCATTTCCCGACAAGGAGGGATTCATTTCAGAAATTATAGATGACAAATCGATCGGTTTGGGTTTTATTTGCTCTTTTTTATAGAATGGCATCTTCACAGAATTGTTGCTGTCGTTATCAAAACTAAGATATCCTAAAAAGGCAGAGACATCCGCGCTAGGATAATTTTGACGAAAATCGCTTCCGCCATTTTGTTCGGTGATGGCAAAAACTGCATCACTGTTCAGCCAACTTGCGGGGATTTCCGTGGTATCTGGTGTCTCCTCCTCCGGTGGAAAACCGGCAATTATGTTTCCCAATGTCATCCATCCATAATGGGACATCAAAGAGGGTGAATAAAATTCATAATGCCAGAACAGCGAATTGCCATTTGCATCAATCTCATCCCATCCCAATCGCACTAATTGAGCATCTCCGGCCCACATTTGAGCGGCAGTTACGACTGCGGGATACGGATCTCTAGCAGTTTGTGAAACAAGCTCCGTAATGAAGATGTCCACTCCGGAAACATTACCGGTAACATTTAAGCTATCCGGACTGCCATCGGCATTAGAATCATAAAATCCCAGCACGCTGCCAGGCATTATATCAATTTCGCCCCATTCATTGACGATATAATTCCTCACCGCGGCAGGCCAATAAGTTCGCGGCTCCACAAAATCTGTGGTATAATTGCCGGAAGAATTGGAGACTATTGAGGCATTTACCAGAAAGCTGGAGTCACTAAAGGGATTTTTATCGAAGAGAAATACCGTAGTACCGGTCGGGTCACCGGAGGGATAAAAGACAGTGCCAGACATCGAATTTCCCGGTAAGCTGCTACCGGTGGTGAATAAAGTCCGGGAGGGGCTGGACAATGAATCGCCGTTCTGGCTACGGGCATTTACAATCGTGAAAAGGAACGTGGTATTATCTTCCAACGGCAGACCATAAACAAAGAGCGTTTGCAAATCGGGACTGAGTGATAAAGAATCAGGCTCACCGGTAAGAGAATCCGGAAAGATATAGAGATTAAGAAAAAATTCTTCCGGATATTGAAAACGGGCCGTTGTATCCAGCGGTGCATTAAATGTGATGGTAAAGGTTACAGAAGTATCTACATTTGTTGAACCATGAGCGGGAGATACCGAAACCACCGAAAATTGAGCGAAGGAAAACTTTAGAAGACCAACCGATAAAATTAGTAACAAATAAATCCGGAGTTTTAAGAAATGGTAATTTTGATGCATAGTTTTCTCCTTTTATGAATATGATTGAAATAGAAGCTTATCTTACATAGTTCCTATTGAATAAATATTGTTGCGAATAGAATGTTATTGAGGTATTGAAGTTTTATAGAGTGTTATATTTATCGACAGAAATGGTTCTACATTAATAATGCTTAGGAAATATTGAACAATTTTCAACTCGCGAATTGAAATTAATTAATTCTCACAGGCGGCACAAAATTAAAATAAAGAAATTTTTTGATTTTGTTTATGAATCATTTCAAGTTTTAGTATTTTAGAGAGTTCTATTGATTTATTTTCCGTGAGCCCACAATTTTTTGATTAGAATGCTCAAATCCTATTTACAAAACATCTTCAAAATTGCCAACCGTGTTGATGCAACTGAGGAGAGTTTTTATTCAGCTTTAAAGTCCCTGTTAATGGAAATTGCCGAAGCCAACAACAAAAGCAACATTCACATCACCACTTTACCCAAAAAGACTGAAGCCGGTAATCCTGATTTCAGAGTTTGGGACGGCAAACAACATATCGTCGGCTATGTTGAAGCCAAAGCGCCTACCATTGACAATTTGAATCAAATTGAAGATTCGGAACAATTGGAGCGCTACCGTCACACGTTTCCCAATTTGGTCCTTACTAATTTCTTTGAATTCAGGCTGTATCGAAATGGCGATTTGATTTCTAAAGTCTCCATTGCCCGTCCATTTATCGTTCATGAATTACAAACTGTGCCGCCGGTGGAAAATGAAGCTGAATTCTTCGCACTGCTTCAAACCTATTTCGCGTTTTCTCTTCCAAAGGTTTATAATGCCAAAAAATTAGCGGTAGAACTTGCAAAACGAACACGCTTTTTAAAAGATGAAGTGGTTGCAGAGGAATTGAAGGAAGAAAAGGCCGGACGGGGATTTATTCTTGGTTTTTATGAAGCTTTTCAAAAGTACCTTATTAACGGACTTACAAAGAAGGACTTTGCCGATCTCTATTCCCAAACCATTACCTATGGGTTATTCGCCGCCCGTACCCGATCCAAAAACGGATTTAACAGAAAATTGGCTTATGCCAATATTCCTCACACAATTGGTATTTTGCGAGATGTATTCCGCTTTATTTCGCTGGAGGATGTGCCGCCGCAGATGGAATGGATTGTGGATGACATCTCCGAGGTGCTGGCGGTGACCGATGTGAACAAAATTTTGCATCAATATTTTCATGAAGGGAAAGGGAGAGATCCCATTGTTCATTTTTACGAAACTTTTCTGGCGGAATACGATCCAAAAACCAGAGAGAAACGAGGCGTGTACTATACACCGGAACCGGTAGTTTCCTACATAGTGCGTTCAATCCATCAGATTTTAAAAGATGAATTTGATAAACCGGATGGTTTGGCAAATAACGGGGTGACGGTTCTCGATCCGGCGGCAGGCACCTTAACATTTATGGCAGAGGCGGCAAAGTGTGCTGTAGAGGAATTTGTCACAAAACATGGTGAAGGCGCTAAAGAGAATTTTATTAAAGAACAAATCCTAGAGAATTATTATGCTTTTGAACTGATGATGGCGCCCTACGCTGTTGGTCACTTAAAAATTTCCTTTTTGTTAGAAGAATTGGGTTACCGTCTAAAGGAAGATGATCGCTTTCAACTTTACCTAACCAATACACTGGAAATGGAAGAACTGGCACAGACCGAACTACCGGGAATGGCATCCCTTTCTGAAGAATCTCATCTGGCAGGAGCGGTGAAAAAAGAAAAACCGATTTTAGTTATTTTAGGCAATCCACCTTATTCAGTGAGTTCTACAAATAAATCCGACTTTATAGAAAAGGAGATGGAACTCTATAAGGAAGATGTTCGCAGTGAGAAAAATATCCAACCACTTTCAGACGATTACATCAAATTCATTCGATTTGCACATTGGAAAATTGATCAGGCCGGTGAAGGTGTTATAGGAATGATTTCGAATAATTCCTACCTATCTGGTCTTATTCATCGAGGAATGAGAGCAAAACTTCTTGAGAGTTTTAATAAAATTTTTATACTCAATCTCCATGGTAGCAGCCGTATTGGAGAAAAAAGTCCTGATGGAGGTAAAGACGAAAATGTTTTTAATATTATGCAAGGAGTTGCAATAATTATTTGCATCAAAAACCTTGAAAAAAAAGCCAAGAAAGAAATTTATTATGCGGATTGTTGGGGTACGAGATTGGTAAAACACAATTACTTAAACAAAAATTCTCTTGAGACTACGAATTGGCAAAAATTAGTAACAAAATCGCCATTTTACCCACTAATTCCACAGGATTTTTCAAAGCAAAAAGTCTATAACAAATACATCTCTATCCGAGAAGCATTTAATTCCTTTACAAGTGGAGTTAAAACACATAGAGATAATCTTGTTGTCGGATTTACAATCAATGAGATCAAGCAGAAACTACTAACCTTCACCAGCAATCTACCTGATAGTGCAGTAAGGGAAGGATTACAATTGAAAGAAACGAAAGATTGGATACTTGGTGATGCAAGAAAAAAACTAAAAGAAATGAATTGGGAAAAGTACATCAGAAAATATAATTATCGACCTTATGATATTAGATATATTTGTTATGTTTCGGATTTAATAGATCGAGACAGATGGAATATCATGCAAAACTTTTTAAAAGATAATATAGGGTTAATCCTAATGAGAAAACCCATACCCAATGACCTGACCCAAGTTTTAGTTAGTGAGAATTTATTGGATCTAAATTTTTACGCTTATCAAACTTACATATTTCCACTTTACATTTATGATGAAGAAGGTAGTAATAAAAAAGAACCAAAAGGTTCAACTTTGATGTTATTTGAATCAAAAGAAGGATATGGAAAGAAAAAATCTAACTTGAATCCTTATTTTGTGGAGCAATTAAATAAAACATTCAAAAAGACTCCAGTACCGGAAGATATTTTCAATTATATATATGCCGTTCTCTATTCAAATACCTACCGTAATCAATATGCTGAATTCTTACGAATCGATTTTCCTCGAATTCCATTTACAAAAAATTACCAACTATTCAAAAAGATGGATGCTTTTGGAAAAGAACTGATTGATCTGCATTTGATGCAATCATCAAAGATTGAAAAGCCAATCGCAAAGTTTCAGGGGCAAAATGGAAATAAAGTGACAAAATTAGAATATCAAAAAGATGAAAGCAGGGTTTACATTAATTCCAAAAAATATTTTGAAGGAGTTGAAGAAAACGTTTGGGAATATCAAATAGGAAGTTATCAGGTTTGCAGTAAATGGCTAAAAGACCGCAAAGGCAGAATTCTATCACTGGAGGAGATTAAGCACTATTGCAAAGTCGTTACTGCAATTCATCACACTATTAAGATTCAAGAAAAAATTGACAGCATTTACGATGAAGTGGAGAAGGACATAATAACTTTTTAATTCGACCACATTTTAATCAAATCTGTCGTTTTGCACCGATGTATATCCCAGCAGAATACGCTAATCCTTTTTAGAACAATTTTAGTATCAAAAATTCTTTAAGAAATATTAAGAGTTTATTATTTGTTCAATAATTCGATTTGGAAAGTTGTAGTTTTTGGACTAAACTCAACTCACTGGCTCAATCAAAAATAAGGCTTGATTGAGTTTCACTTCCTGCGAATCTTTGGCCAATATTTTCTTTATTTTGCCGGTATCGGAGGAATCGGTTCCGGTAAAAACGATTTGGTTAAAGGTTTTCATCACTTCGATTAATCCCAATACCTTTCCCTTTTCAACCATCTGACCTTCCTCAACATAAGGAGGTGCATCCGGTGAGGATTTGCGGTAAAAAATGCCCGTGGTAAAAGCGGTAATTAAATGGCCCTCCTCATGTTTTTCTTTGTCTGTGGATTTAATTTCGTCAATTTTCTCTTCCAAATCTGACAATCCTTTTTCAGGATTTAAACGAAATAACTCCTGTCCATACGCCACAGTTATGACTTTATCCCGTTCTCCCTGAAAAATCACTTCACCCAAGACACCATCGGGTATGAATAGATCATAGACTGTGTTAAATACCCTCAATTTGCCAATCGAAGAACCGGCAGAAAGAAAAGTTCCTTTCTCAGGGAATGAATAGTAAATGCCAACCGCTGGCGATAAAATCCGATGTTGAGAATTTTCTGATTCTGTCAAAACAACTAAAGAAGGCATTCAAACCTCACTCAAACAAAGCATTTATATCGTGCATGGACCAAATCCGGGGATTCTTCACCCGCCGGTAACCGATACTCTGATATGACATATCTACCATAACCTCTAAATAGGTCCGCAATTCCCGGAAAAGAACAATCTCATCGGTGTCCAGCTGCCGTGCAGTTAAGATTGGATCCATATCCTCAGTAATGCGGCGTTCGACTTCCTGCATTCCTTTTTTTACCGCATCGATTTCTTCCTTATTTTTAGAAATGATATTGAAATCATCGTCCAGTTTGGAGCGATAAGTGCCAATGGCTAAGGTTCTACCTTCCATCACTGCCAGCCGCGTTAACGGCGTAGAGAGTTGGATCACCGGATCGAAAGGGCTGCCGTTCATGGCGTAATATCCGGCGCCGGATGCTTTTCTCATCAGTACCGTTATCACCGGAATAGTGTTGTTTGAAATTGTGTAAAGCAGATTGGAGCCGTAGCCCAACAATCCCATTTTTTCCGCTTCGATGCCGATATCGAATCCGGCAATATCCTGCAGCCAGATCAGAGGGATGCCGTCATCGTTGCAGGCGCGCGCAAAACTGGTCATTTTGGCGATGCCATCGCGGTAGAGAATTCCCCCAGGGCGTTTAGTATTGCGATGCACCGGATGTCCGGTCAAATTCTGATTGTTTGCAATGAATCCGGCGTATAAGCCGTTTATCCTTCCTACACCGCAAATGATTTCTTGGCCCTTATTGGGGAATAGCTCCCAGAAAAGGCTGTTATCCACCAGCCTGGCAATGACCTGCCGCATATCATAAGTTATCCGGTAATCGGTGGGGATAATTCCTTCAATCTCAGCAGGATTGAACAAAGGCGGCACAGCATCCTGTCCGTAGCGATAATATTCATTTGCCGGAGTAGGCAGTTTATCGATTTCCTCTCTGATTTTAATAATAGCAGCTCGATCGTCCGGCACTCTGTGGTCGGCGCAATTGGAGATGTGGACGTGGATATCCGGGCCGCCAATGGTCAAGGATGTGATATGCTCACTTTTTCCTCCTTTGACCAAAGCCGCCCCGGCAATTACCATATAAGCCTGTTCGGTCATGTAAACCACATCACTGATGATGGGCATATAGCCACCCCCGGCGATGCAGTCGCCAAATACCCCGGCTATTTGCGGAACCCCATTAGCACTGAGCAAAGCATTCATTTTGAAAATATGACCGGCGCCGGTTTTCCCGGGAAAAGTCTTTGCTTGCTCAGGCAGAAACAATCCGCTGCAATCGATTAAGTAAACAACCGGGACCCGAAGCTTGAGGGCAATCTCTTGAGCCCGTTCAATTTTTTCGGGTGTCATGGGCCACCAGGAACCGGAGGCCACGGTATTGTCATTGGCAATTACCACGGTGTAGCGGTTCTCAATTCTAACAAATGCGGTAATGACTCCTGCAGCCGGTGACGTACGGTTGCTCTTTCCATCAAAAAATTCCAATCCGTAATTGACAAAAGTTCCTATCGGAAAAATTTGTGATCCGACGTCTTTTAGGCGCTCAATTCGCTCCCACGTGGTCAGCTTGCCCTTTTTGTGAACCCGCTCCACATACTCCTCGCCCCACCCGGATTTGATTTCTTCCCGTTTGGCAATGTAGCGCTGATCCAACTTCTGCATTTCTTCGAGATTTTTTTGGAAGAGATCATGTTCCATTGTTCTTTCTAACGATGCGCCAATTCTTTCCAGAAGAACTTTTGCCATGAACTTAAGTCCCCATTATTTCAGTGAGCCAATTCGTATGATATTCGCCGTTCTTAAAATCCTTGAAATTCAAAATTTCCAAATGCAGCGGGATGGTAGTTTTTACGCCTTTGATCTCAAATGCTTTCAGCGCATTTTTCATTGTCTCGATCGCGGCTTTACGGGTTTCGCCGTGGGCTATGATTTTACAGATCATGGAATCATAAAAGGGAGGTATTTCATAGCCTTTTTGCACATGGGTATCCAGCCGTATTTTTCCAGGACCCCCATTCAAAGAAGTTTTAAAGGTAGTAATGACGCCAGGCGAGGGCAAAAAATTATTTTTAGGGTCCTCAGCATTTATGCGGCATTCAATGGCATGACCGCTGAATTTAACATCGCTCTGATTAATTGACAGCGCATAGTTGGCAGCAATCTTGATTTGTTCTTTCACGATGTCGAATCCGGTTATCATCTCCGTCACCGGATGCTCCACCTGCAGACGGGTGTTCATTTCCATGAAATAGAGATTCTTATCTTCATCCATCAAAAACTCTATAGTGCCAGCATTGCGGTAGCCGATCTTGCGGATCGATTCCACAATTTGTTCTCCCATTGTATCTCGCAGCTTGGCATCCACCGCTGGAGACGGCGATTCCTCGATCAGTTTCTGATTCTTCCGTTGAATTGAGCATTCCCGTTCACCAAGATGAATCACATTATGGTAGGAATCCGCCAGCACCTGAAACTCAATGTGCCTGCCATTTAAAATTAGTTTTTCCAGATACAATGATGCATCGCCGAAGGCTTTTTCAGCTTCCATTTTTGCCTGCGGGAATAGATCACGCAATTCTTTTTCGTCCTGGCAGGGGCGAATACCTTTTCCTCCCCCGCCCGCCGTCGCTTTCAGCAGCACAGGGTATTCCATTTCTTTGGCAATTTTTAAGGCCCCATTTAAATCACGAAGATTTCCATCGGAGCCGGGAATGGTGGGCAGCCCAGCTTGCTTCATGGTTTGTTTTGCCTGCGATTTATTCCCCATTAAACGGATGGAATTAGCGCTAGGGCCGATAAAGGTCACTTTACTTTGTTCGCACATATAGGCAAACAAACTGTCCTCCGCCAAAAACCCGAATCCGGGATGGAGCGCCTGACATTCGGTGTTGATGGCAGCCTGAATGATAGCTTCGCGGTTTAAGTAGCTCTGGCTGCTGGCGCCAGGACCGATGCAGATCTTCATATCCGCTTGTTCAAGGTGAGGAGAGACTTTGTCAGCCTCCGAATAAACCGCTACGGTTTCAATTCCCAAATCCTTGCAGGCTTTTATAATTCGCAGCGCTACCTCTCCGCGATTGGCGATGAGGATGCGTTTGAAAAGTTTTGTATTTGAAAAAGTCTGGTATTTTTTCATTTACTTTTCAGTCCAATAAAGGCTGAAGTGAGGTTGATAAATAATTGTCATTTAGAGCGCAAGCGAGAAATCTATTGAAAGATTCCCGAGCAGATTTCTCACACGGTAATTCGGGGTTCGAAATGACAATTTACTTCTCTACTTCAACATCAGTCTTGTTCTAATTCCTTACAACCCCACATCCGGCACAAACTTATATCCATACTGGATTACACCAGTCTTGCCTTCCTCGCGGATGCGCCGGAATTTTGACACCACCCGGTCACCGATTTTCAATTCGTGCAACTCGCAATCGGTAATTTGTGCCATCACTCTGATGCCTTCGTCCAATTCCACAATTCCTACTGCATAGGGAACCTGATCACCAAAACCTTCCGGCGCCACATGGGTAATCGTAAAAGTGGCAATTTTGCCTTTGCCTGAAAGGCTTATCTTTTCAAGCGATTGTGATCCACACTCCGGGCAGACCAGTCTCTGGGGAAAGGAAATATTTTGGCATTTAGTACACTTACCGGCTTCCATCCGGTAGCGTTTGGGAATTTCTCTCCAATATTTTGCTACTTGCATTATTTCACCTCCAGGATATGAACCACACAACTGCCGCCCGAGCCGCCCATATTCTGGGTTAAGCCAGTTTTGGCATTTTTAATTTGGCGATCACCCGCTTCGCCGCGGAGCTGAGTAACCACCTCACAAATTTGAGCCACACCTGTGGCACCGACCGGATGACCTTTTGATTTCAGGCCACCAGAAGGATTGATGGGAAATTTGCCATCAAGAGCAGTGAGTCCATCCAGCGTCGCAGGACCGCCGTGCCCGGGCTCTACGATTCCCATGGCTTCCATAACCATAATTTCAGAAATAGTGAAACAATCGTGCATCTCGGCAAAATCTATATCGCGAATAGTTTTACCAGCCATTTTTAATGCGCGCCGGGCAGCAGTTTCGATTGCACTCAATTTTAGAAGATCAATCCTCTGGGCCAGCGCAATGGTGTCCGTAGCCTGCCCGATCCCGCTGATAACCGTTAAAGGATGTTGATTCATCTTCCGCACTTCATCGGCAGGCGCTAACAGAACTGCCGCTGCACCATCGGTAATGGGAGAGCAATCCAGCAGGGTCAATGGATCAGCAACCATCACTGAACCGATTACCTGTTCCTGCGTGACTTTAAACGGAAACTGGGCATGAGAATTCATGCTGCCGTTGTGATGATTTTTAACCGCAACCTGCGCCAACTGTTCGCGGGTAGTACCATAACGCTCCATGTGGGCGCGCGCCATCATCGCGTACAACCCCGGGAAAGTGACGCCGTGATACCCTTCATATTCCTGATCGGCTGCGGTTGCTAATGCGTACGTTGCTTCTCCGCCGCCAACGTCGGTCATCTTTTCCACGCCAATTGCCAGCACAAAATCGGACATTCCTGATGCTACTTCCATAAAGGCCGTTCGAACCGCCAGTCCTCCAGAGGCACATGCGGATTCAACGCGCACTGCTGGTAAATTTTTCTTCCCCAAATAATCGGGGATCATGCTAGCGAGATGTTCCTGTCCTGTAAATAAGCCGCTGGACATGGTTCCGATGGTCATCGCATCAACGCGGTCAGTACCGGCATCATTCAGACAATTCAGCGCAGCCTCAACGCATAAATCGCGCAATGATTTTTCCCACAGCTCTCCCCATTTCATCATACCAATACCAATAATTGCAACGTCTCTCATCGCTCACCCCCTACTCTGCTTTTAGAATTTTGCGCCGGAACTTGGCGTAAGTTCCGTATTCAACATAAAATTTATGCTCGTCAAGCTGCTTTCTCAACCGGGGCGCCTTATCCTGAACTTCAGTCAATCTTTCGGTAGTCTTGAAAATGAATGCATCGCTTCCAGCGCCAGAGCCATAAGAAACCAACAAAATTAATTCGCCCGGCTTTGCCTCATCCAGTGTGGCTGCCAAACCCATTGGCGATGAACCGGAATAGGTATTTCCAAGAGTTGGGGATAACAAGCCAAATTTCCATTGTTGCTCGTTAAAGCCCAATTGTTTTGCAACTGTCACGGGAAATTTCCCATTGGGTTGATGGAATATGACATAGTTGAAATCATCGGGCTTCATTTTGGTTTTTTCCAGAATTGCATTGGTAGCGCCTTTGACATGCTTAAAATAAGCCGGCGCACCGGTAAATCTTCCACCGTGTTCTGGATAATGGGCATTCTCCCGGCGCCAGAAATCAGGCGTATCAGTCATGAAAACATCTGTATCCAGCAACTCGGCAATCAGGTTATTGGCACCTATAATAAACGCTGCGGCACCGGCTGCCGTGGAATACTCCAACGCATCGGAGGGAGCGCCCTGTGATGTATCCGCGCCAATTGCCAATGCATACGGTATCGATCCCGCTTTCACTTCATTGAGAGCAATATACATCCCTTCGGTTCCGGCTTTACAGGCAAATTCCAGATCGGCTGTGTGAACGTATGGGCAAGCGCCCAAAGCTTCTGCCACAATGGTTCCGGTTGGTTTCACCGCGTAAGGGTGCGATTCGCTGCCTACATACACTGCACCGATATCCTGAGGATCAATACCAGCTCTTAATAGGGCGTTCCGTGCAGCATTCACCGATAAGGTCGCACAGTCTTCATCGGGAGCAGGTACGGATTTCTCATTGAGGTTTAATCCGCGCTTGTAAGCCGGGGCATCTGCTCCCCAGACTTTGGCAATTTCCTCCACTTTGATGCGGTAGCGAGGAATTTGCGTTCCATATCCTACAATTCCGACCATTCAAACCTCCTTGATTTTATGTTTAATTTTCCGGTTACATCTTGACAATTATTTGTTTACTCGATACAAGATAAAAAAATTCTCTCAATCATTATATGTGAATGAAAAATTGTCCATAACCGCGAAATAAATCAAAATTACCTTCAATATTTTTTTCAATTAATAACATTTGAGAATAAAATTCAACTCAAAAAGGTGTTTAATTATAAATCGTTTATCAAACGGTATTCTATAATAATCTGTCTGATTCATCTCCAAACGGGATTGAGGATGCATCGTTAGAAAATTCTTAATCATATTCGATTTTGTTTTCTCGAGGACAAGCTTTGGCGAAATTATTTCGCTACCTTTTGTAAAGTGCAAACATCCTACCATAATCGAACCTCTTGAACCTCACATCGTGATTAGGATCAATAACTTTTCTTGCGTACCATATATTAAAAGCGATGCAATAAATATGCGAGAAAAAATATCTTTTTCGTTGTCAAATTTATTAAAAAGAGAGTAATTGGTCTTATACTCAATATTAAATCCAACCTATTTCACTGAATTGTGGAAATCCTTTTTGCCATATTGCCCAAATGAGAAAAAAACAGGTGGCTATGATGTAACTAAACATAAAAAAAGACAAAACGGGATTCTTTTGAAGTGATTTTCCCTGCCGCTGCATAATTATTCCTATTAGCGTGGGGATTATTACCGCCATAGGAAATGTAAAAACTACTGTTTGTCCTTCAACCGCATTTACAAAGTAGGTAAAACCATAGAGAAGAGAGCCAGCTAGAATCGAACCGTACCGATGGTCAGACAATGATTCCTTACTAATGGCAAATCCCATCAAAATAATTCCAACAGTTAAAAGTATTAAACCACCGTCCCAGAGAATGTGGCTCAAAATCTCATCAAAAAAATAAGTCAAACTAAAAATTGGAAAATCTTTCGCAGGTGTCAGATACCGTGCAATAGCATTCGCCGATAGATGCATCCCATGACCTTCAACAAAAGTGATTATCCCAAAAATGAGAAGTATGTTAATTATCCATCTGAAAAAGGAACTGATGTCTTTCGCAATAAGCGGTGAAAGAATCCTGTAGATCCTGTAAATTAAAAGAGCCATAATGAATGGTGTAATCAGGTCAAACAGATCAGCAACCATTAACCCATTTTTAATATCAAAAATCAGGAAAGCGGGAATGATGTGGAAGAAAGCATAACTTGATGCATATAGTAGTAGCCATGTTGTTAAACCGTTTGAGTTGTTATAAATAGATTGGTCTTTTTTCAATTTTTTAGCGCTATTATTAAAATAGTGAGAATTTGTCGTAAATAAGCGATATCGCAAAATCTATGTTATACAAGACTATCCGCTTATCAAAACGCATGTCCAAAATTGAAGAATATTCTGGTGCCTTCATTACTTTTTCCAGCATCAAATCTAACTACAAAATTAGTAAGGTAATAGCGGAGTCCACCACCCAAATTGCTCTTCCAGCCAAGAAAATTTACCTTTTCAATACTAGAAAACACTCTTCCCGTGTCAAAGAACATAACCCCGCCAATTTTTTTATAGATAGAAAATCTAAATTCTGTTGAACAGAGTGCAAAAGCATGGTCGATAAAACGGTCAGCTTTAAAACCTCTTAGTGTCCAACCGTCACCGAGGATGCTCTGTTCAAAATAGGGTGCGATTCCTTCCACATGCTGAACCCAAATCCGCCATGCCAGAATATACGAGTCAGTAAATAGTCTTTGATAATTACTTAATTCAAGTCGAAAACGCTGGTAATCAAAATCACTGCCTAACAGTTTTGTTGCAAAATCCGAATTAACACCAAACTTCCATCCCTTTTGGGGATTTATTTGGCTGTCTCTCGAATCCCAGCGAATTTTGGCAGTGAGAAATGATATAAAATTTTCCCCTGTTCCCGGTACTTCAGTTGTTAGTAGCGGATTATTGTCAAAATCATAGACACTGATATAATTAAAAGATAATCCAATCTCTCCAACGATTCGTTCTGTGAAGCCTCTTCCTGCTGTCAGTTCTAGTTTAGATTTTTCGTGTGGAAATTGCCAACTATTATCTTCAGAATCGTTACCAAAGCCGAAAAAATTACTCTTGAGTTTTTTATTAAATTCAATTTTTAGATCAACTGCCAATGAGTATACTGTTCTCTGACGAATCTCAAAGTCCGGCATCGAAAAGGTAAATACGTACCATTGCTCTCCTTTGCTACTGCCAAAGAGCACAAGGTCGAATGACTCGTTTCTCCTGAAATGATTTTTAATAATGCCCTTACCACCAAAGCCAAGGCCAATATCCGAATCGTATGTCAAAATAAGGAAAATGCTTTTAGAGCTTGTTCTTGCATATTGATCCGTAGTATCTATCTCGGTTATCGGAAAACACGGAAGTGAGAACATCAAAGAAAAGATTAAAAAGAATAATTTTTGATGGAATTTATTCATAGCCTTCGCCTAACTTTTCTTCCGAAAGCTCTTAATCCTTATACCCAATTCCAACCACATACTCATGCCTAATAGTGATTCGTTTCTCCCCCGTAAATCTTTTTTCAATTCTTCGTACGAATTCTGCGGCCAAACGCTTCCGTTCTGAAGGTCGCAACGCAAAATAAAAAGTAGTCCCAGCCCCTGATTTCATTACATGATCGTAAACCTCCTGGCCTGTTGTACAGACAAAATCAAAACCGTCCTGATGTATCCATTGACCACGCAGGCCTGATTCATTCAAATATTTTTCTATTTCAACGGCATTTTTGGGGAATTTCAATTTGACAGCTTTCATTAGTGACTGCGGCTCCTTCCGCGAAAGTTCTTCGAACACTTCAATAGGAATTAGTGGCGAGCGGTCCAAATGAGCGACAAATCCCAATATACCTCCAGGCTTAAGGGAACGCAGGAGCAATGGAAAAATCTCCCAACAGCCGACATATCCAATCAGCCAGGTCAGGACGGGTGCGTTAAAAGAGGCGGGAGGCATTTTTTTCAACTCATCAAGAACATCACCGGTCCTGAATTCGGTATTTGAAATTCCAAGGTTTTGAATCCGGTTATTTGCTTTTTCAATCATACCAGGAGATAAATCTATCCCAATGACCTTGCCAGTTTCTCCAACTTTCTGGGAAAGTTTAGCCGAAGCATATCCTGTGCCGCACCCACAGTCGATTGCATGACCGCCAGATTTGATCTCCAACTTCTCAAACAGCTCGTCAATCGGCCCAGAGGCCACTGATAACCAGTAATCTTCATAGGTGGCGCTGGCACTATTATAACCCATAACAATTTCTTTTGCGCCTGCGATTTCTTGATTCCTGTGCTCCAATATCTGGAAAAATCGGGGGAGTTTTTCGTCTTTCGGAAAAGGCACGGGTGGTAGGGTTTCCAGACCAGCAGGTTTAGCCTGTTTTACATGCGCAATAAAGTAATCGTGCATTGTTTGTGCAAGGCACAACCGGCAAGCATGTTCAAAATCAGACTGCATTCTTGCAATTATTTCGCTGATGTTTTCTTTCGCTGCATTACCGTAAGATATGGGAATCATGTTGCAGGGTGAAACTTCCCCACTGCCATCGATATAAATGTGTGAATGGCCCGCCCCACAACCGAAAAACTCAGGTGATTCCATGTGCGCGAATGAAGTTATGACAACACCGTGGTCTGGCTGATTGTAATCACGCATATATTGAAATTCCTTCTCAAATTCTGTTTCACCAAAATCGAGATTGGCTGAAAGAATTTTTCCTGCCCGGGCGGGTTCAACTAATTGCAATTCATCAACCCCCAAGACTTCGTTGAGTTTAACTAGTTTGAGGAAATTCTATTCTTTCAATGTCTTCTTCAATGGCACTGCACATGTATAGGTATCAAAACCCCATTTTTTTGCCGTGTCTATTCCCTTAAGGGCGATCCGAAAAGCGCCTCTTACACCTCGCCTTTTGTCATGTTCACGTTCATCAGCACTATCCAAGCTCACGCATATTGAATAAATCCGAGTTTGCCTAAGTCTCCTGGCAAGATCATCAGTAAATCCATATCCGGTGGTGGCAAGAATACCACATGAATCCTCGTTCAAACTGGAGCATATATCAACAATATCATGTCGCAGGCACGGTTCCCCACCGGTAAAGTTTATAACTATGGCCCCCAATCGCTGTAAATCCCAAACAACTTTTTGAATTGATTCAAGCGATAAATCTCTGAGCACCCGCCCCGCATTATAACAATGCCAACAGTTAAACATACAGGCGTTGGTGACTGCGATATCAGCAGATTGGATTGGTGTTCTCTTGCCCGATTCAAAGTAGGTCGATAGGAATCTATCAAATGCTTTTCTCGGAAAAGGAGGAATAAAAGTGCTTATCACATACTGACCATTATATCTCCTAACCTTCTCAATTTTCAGAAAATCCAACAGATATTGGTAAAGCGAAGGCGAAAATAGTCCTAGATCAACGCTGTTCATGAATTCTGAAAGAAACAGGTCATTCGCTCTCATTTTTCATCTCCTCATAATCAATATTGATTAATAACAACATTATTTGGATTGGTTTATCTCACTTTTACCACATTTTCAAGAATATAAGATCTCGGCCTAAAGAATTTTATGACATTCATTAGATTTAATTCCAAAAAATATGCTAACTTCATATCTGAAAGTTTTCCGTTTATTCCAAATTCGCAATTCATTAAAAATTAGACGTTTAGCTTTTCCTGTCTCTATAACTCTTCAAGGGCAAAAAAAGACTGAATTAATGGACTGTTATACTGAAGTACACAGGGTGTATGAAAAATGATATATGTACTCGAAGAAATCGCTAGAAGGGGTACTTTATCAACACATAAGAGGATTGAAAGTGTATAATTCCTAAATCACTACAACTTTAGCAAAACTGCATTCTTCTCTAATTCATTAATACAGTATTCGGATAAATGCCAAACTGATTTTTGGTTTTAAATCCAAAATCGATTTAAAAAAACTATTTTTGTTCTTCCCTCCATTAATAGATGGCAGAAGATATAAATTTACTAATTGCCTGAAGAGCAATCAATTATCTAAAAATTTGCTCAATCACTACAATTTGAAAACTGATTCATGACATTACTCACGGTTTTTCACCTACGTAAATCAGTTTTGGATTTGTATACTATAATAATTGGCCCGTGGCATAGTATCTCGTATGAATTACATCACTATCTTCATCAATCCAGCAGTACTACCAAGGATTACATCTAGTTCACTTTATCTTAATCATTTTCTTTGTCTCGATAAAATCCCCGCTTACTAATTGATAGAGATATATTCCGGATGCCAATCCAGTCGCATCAAACTCGATAGTATGCTCTCCTGCCTTCATTGTTCCGGAAACCAAATCCTTTACTTCCTGACCAAGAATATCATAAATTTTTAATGATGTTTTCCCGGATTTGGAAATTGAAAAAGAAATGAGAGTTGTCGGATTAAATGGATTAGGATAATTTTGAGAAAGCTTATAGGTAACCGAAGGAATTGTTTTAGCCTGGCTTTCTGCTTCCATTCCGGTTATTTCTCCAGGATAATATGCAAATAAATATCCGTTCTGCGACATAACCAGAGCAGTTTTCCCGCCCGCTTTCGCATTCCTCCTTGCACCATGTTCTGTACTCAAGGTTAGAGGCAGAAAAAGATTATTAAAAGCATCGTAAACCAACTGGTCATACTGACTGTAAACAAGCACAATGTATTTATTCCATAACTGACCGCCGATTTGAGCAGAAACAAATTCGCTATAAGCATGATTGGTCAAGCTATAGCCAATATATTTTCCATCCTGAGCGTACATAAAGAATACACTGTCACGCGCAAGGACAGTCCCGGTAGAGGAGCTAAACCAGTGTTCTTGATTTGCCTGTCCATCATAGAATAAGATCTGATTTTGTCCCGGGTAATTTATGTAGCAGTAATTTCCCTCTCCTCCATAACTTGAAGCAGTTGACAAATCTTTCTCCATCCAGGTATCATGATTTGGAGAGTATAAATGCATTTTGTAGGGAGTGCTCATATCGGTAACCAATATCCGATAGAAATCAGAGCCGCCCTTTCCCACAGCATAGTTGCCGCCATAGATATCAAATGTGTGGAGATTATTTGATTGTCTGTTGTAGCTGAAGACATGTATGGTATCGTCACTCTGTTCCCGATAGGCAAAAATATTCCAATAATTACCGACCGGGCGGGCCTCAACGTCCGGGAAAAATCCCTGAGTCCAATAAACCGGATTCGTAAATGAGCTAGCGGTTTCAACATCATACATAAAAAAGTTCTGCTTATCAAAACCATCCAGAATGAGTCCCCCGGAACTAAAACTCATATTTCCCCAATCAAAGAGTGGGGTATCAAAAAGTGAGAAAGTGTTGGTCGAGGCTTCATATAAAAGACATTCCAACTTGTCTCCTTCATCAACATTACGGATAATTACCATTGCATGTTGACCTCCACATTTGTTTGCTACAGGAACATAATTGCTGCCGTTATAAGTATATTCAAAAGAATATTCGGCAAAATTTCCCTCAATGGTGTTATAAACCCACATATAATAACGCCAGATATTGCCGCTAATTTGTTCGTTTGTAACAAACATACTGCAAACAATTGGTGAAACCATTTCTTCGAATACCGACGGCCCGGATTCGGTTATATACCTGGAGTGGGTTTTGATTACGAATTGCCCGGTATAGGCACTGTAGCCTCCACAAAGATAAGGTGTCTCATTACCCCTGAAGAAGGTAAACCCGTGATCGTATTCTCTTTGGTTGTAAATATTTTCTTCGGTAAGTTGGTCGAATGTCTTCGTGTGAATACTATAGGCGGCCATCGTGTGAGCAGGAGCATTGGCTATCCAAATATCCAGATAAATATAGTCTTCTTTTCCCCGTACACCGCCTCCCCACTGTGCCGCGCCGGGAGAGGTATAGCTAAAGGAACGCCAGTGGGCCTCTTCTGCATCAAACACATAAAATAATTGATCCGTCACGAAGTAGGCAAAATTATCAATGCACCCAAATGAGGGCGCGCTAAGATTTGCCAAATTTCCGGAAAAGACTATTGCTGAAAAGGTGGAAGTCAAAGCACTATAGGCTACAATGATTGAGTCATTATAAACCATTGCGATATTCCCATCCGCTGCAGCATTTTGCCAATCCAGCTTTGTTGGAACAAGTAAAACTTGCCAATCACCAGAGTATATATCAAATGCATAAACAGCACTGCTCGTATCGTCAGCAAAGATCATACATGTTTCTCCGACATCATAGTGGTAATTTGCCGGAAATATCCCGGGTAGCTGGACATCAACCCATGCAGCAGTTTGAGCATGTGCAGGTGATTCAAACACTAAATTTCCCATAAATATTGAGAATATAATCACAAGAGTTTGACTACTAAATGTCTTCATATTAACCACCCTCCTCTTTCAATTAATTACAAAAAATTAAACTTATGGATATTGTCACTAATTTTACAATTTTCAATATCATGTGGACTGGAATAAATTATTAATAGAGATCCTCGATTAATTTATATATCGACTAAGAAACACATGACTTTCCATTTGAAATCATAAATTTTATCAGAGAGGTATTTTTTCCGCGACACTGGGCTTATTACAGAGAAAATGTGGGTTTATAGTTTTGGACTATCGATTAAATTAAACCGAATCACAAACGCTTAAGAAAAAAAATGCGTAGAGATAACATTGCTAGTGCTCGATCGGTTTAGAAATGATGAAAAATTATCATCCTTCTTCCGTTCCCAAATCATCTTGCTCATTTTTTGCTGGAGACCATAAACTATACTAGTCAGAATAGAACAACCTTAGTTTTCAATTGCCCTCTATTCGTCACTGTACATTGCTTCAATTTCGTTTTTATACTTTTCCATAGCCAAGTTCTTCTTAATTTTTAGTGTTGGTGTCAGAAGATCGTTCTCGATGGTAAACTCAGGTACAATCGTAAATTTTTTAACTGTTTCAAACGAGGCAAATTCATTGTTTTTTTCATCCACTTCCATCTTAATAAGTGAGAGAATTTTTTCATTTTCCATCAACTCTTCAAAGTCACTATATTTAATATTGTACTCTTTTGCATAATCTTGAACATTATCCTTGTCAAGAGTAATTAGGGCCGTTAGGTACCTTCGAGCATCTCCCACTAAGCAAACCTGGCCTATGTATTTTGATGTGGCAATAGTTCCCTCGATTGGCGCGGGAGCGATGTTTTTGCCACCAGCGGTGATAATAATTTCTTTTTTACGCCCGGTAATTCTTAAAAAGTTTTCGGAATCAATTTCACCCAAATCGCCAGTGTGCTGCCATCCATCTTCGGTAATAGTTTCTGCCGTTTCTTCCGGCATTTTATAATATTCTTTCATAACATTCCGACCGCGGTAGAGTATTTCACCGTCTTCAGCAACTTTTTGCTCGATTCCAGGTCCCGGTAAACCGACCCATCCAAACCGGTAATTTTCGTAACGGTTTAGATTAGTAAAGGAAGTATTTTCAGTCATCCCAATACCCTCGAGTATCAAAATACCTGCTGCATGAAAAAACTTCCCGATTGTCGCATTTAGAGGAGCGGCGCCACTAATACACCAGCGCAATTTCCCACCAAGGGCTTCTTTTATTTTGCTAAATACTAGTTTAGTAGCGATCTTATACTGAAACTTGGTTAGAAACGGAATTGGTTTTTTATTCAATTTGTAATCGCTGACCCGGTTTCCAACATCGCAGGCCCAGTGAAAAATTTTCAGAGCTAAGCCACCTTTCGCCTCTGCCCCGCTTACTACTTTAGCGTATACCTTTTCATAAACTCGCGGTACACTTGGAAACCAGAACGGTCTGGCAACCTTGATATCCTCAACTATGGTTTCCATATTGCGGGTAAATGCCAAAGGAACGCCGGCGTACAAAGCCGTATAGACACAAGTTCTTGCAAAAACATGCGCCAGAGGCAGGAAAAGAAATCCGTCATCACCCTCACGCATATCAACACATTGATATACTGATTGAGCAGTGAATGTGAGATTATCATGTGTTAGTACCGCACCTTTGGGAACGCCCGTTGTGCCAGAGGTATATACGATGGCTGCAGGGTCTGAGGGATTGACAGCAGATACCCGCTTTTCAAACTCCTCATCGGATATATCTTTGCCTAAAACCATAAAATTCTTAAAGCTCATTACCCAATCGTCATCCGCAGGCTGACCTTTATACAGAATTACTTTGCGTATTTCTGGTATTTTCTCTCTAATTTCATACAGCTTATTTAACTGAGTTTCGTCTTCAGCAAAAATAAGAGCGGCATCGGAATGATTGATAATATACTCACAATCCTTTGGGAGCAGTGTTTGATATATCCCAACCGTACATGCACCAATTGTGGCAATTGCAAAATCAGACAAAATCCATTGATAACAGGAATAGCTGAGGATATTAACTTTTTCATTTTTGTTGATGCCCAAAGCAATTAGACTTTTGGCGGCATTTATTAACTGTTTGTAAAAATCCTGCCAACTAACTGTTTCCAATATACCCTCCTCACGAAACCACCGGTATGCAGGGCCATCCGGGCGACCGTCAACCGTTTCTTTAATCATTTGGTGTATATTCTGAAAATCTTTGAATTGCATCGGCACCCCCTTTTATCGGTTTAGATTAAATCAAATTAATTTTTAAACTGGAACCTGCAAATTATTCACAAAAGTTAAACCCATTTCACAGATTTAAATCGAAACTTTGTCCGAACTCAGGAATCACAACATTCCAGCCATACCTTTGTTCAATCTTTTTCCTGAGAAATTGCGATGCTTCCGGCTCGCCATGAACCAAGAAAGTTTTCTGAGGTGGTCTGTTAAATCCCATTAACCAGGCTAATATCTCATTGTAATCCGCATGCCCGGAAAAGCCGGATATGGTTTCTATTTTTGCATTTACCGTAATATAGCGACCATGAATTTTTATTTTTTCTTTACCTTCCACTAAGGAACGTCCTCTGGTTCCCTCAGCCTGATAACCAACAAAAAGGATTGTATTTTCAGAATGTGGCAATCTCTCAATCATATGGTGAAGTATTCTTCCCCCGTTAACCATACCACTTGATGAGATGATAATAGCTCGATCCCTCCGCGTATTGATTTCCTTTGATTGATTTCTGGATCTGCAAATTTGCAGCCTTTTGGGATGAAAGATATTTTTGCCCTGCAGAAATTGAACACGCGACTTAAGATCGTGTTCTTCTTTTCTGTTTTCAAATATGGTTGTCGTATCGATTGCCATCGGCGAATCAATATAAATGGGAATCTGAGGAATCCTCTTTTGCTCCTCCAGTTCTCGAATCGTGTAAAGTAGAGCTTGTGTACGTCCGACTGCAAAAGACGGTATTAGTAATACCCCTCCACGTTCAACACTTTCGTTAATAACATTCGCAAGGCTATCTTCCGGCGAAGGATTTTCATGTAGCCGATCACCGTAAGTGGATTCAAGAACCAAATAATCCACATCATAGACTTGAACGGGATCTCGTAAAATGGGCTGGCGCGGTCTGCCTAAATCTCCCCCAAACAGTATCTTCTTCGTATTTTTTCCGGAGCCGGTTTTTATATCAACAAAAGCGGAGCCTAAAATGTGGCCTGCATCCTTAAATTTGATTCGAACATCATCATCCAGAAACAAATCCTGTCCGTAAAAACATGGCGCAAAAAATGTTAGGGCATTTTCAGCATCTTCGACCGTATACAATGGCAGCGCTGGTTTATGTTTTGAAAAGCCTTTTTTGTTCGCCCATTCGGCATCTTCTTCCTGCAAATGGGCGCTATCCTTGAGTAGAATCTCCTGCAAATCGTAAGTCGGGTAAGTACAATGAATCGATCCGGCAAATCCATTCCTACAAAATCGCGGGAGATATCCGGTGTGATCGATATGAGCATGGGTTAGCAGAACACGATTAATTTCAACAGGGTCTATTGGAAAAGGATTCCAGTTTCTTAAGCGGTTTTGTTTGGAGCCCTGAAACAAACCGCAATCGATTAGATATTTTGATTTCCCCAATTCCAGGAGGAATCTGGAACCGGTCACAGTTCCGGTAGCACCATAAAAAGTAAGCCCCGCCATCAAGATTCTCCTTGTTCTTAACAAACGTTACTTTTCTTAAATATTTCTGATATAAAAAAGTGATGATCAGGATATAAAATTTATTCCTCCCGCCTCCAATTTACCCGAATAGATTTTTCGCCATCGGCATATTGAAACGACAGGTCTCCCTTAAAGGATCTGGATAATGCCTCGCCAATTCGGCGGGCCACATGAATCCCTGTGGTGGTAACGACTGTTTGATTCTTAGTCTTATTGATAGATATTATTCTTTCGAGGGGTCTATCTCTTTTTTCCTGATTTTCAATATTTTGAATGAGTCCATGGATGTTGTCTCGATGCTCCCTTAAAAATTTCCCCCTAATCTTTACAAACCCAGCTGGATAATTATCCTCAATTCGTCTGCACGCCGGACAGGTGGTTTCATTAACCGTAATTGGAATGTTTTTCCAGGTCCACCGCCCATTCGAAAAAATTGCATGACATTTAACACACTTGGTAGGTTCGGGAAGTTTAATTGTCTCTTGATATGCATCATGCCGTTTTTCCTTAATTAAACGATCTTTTCTTCCGTACTGGGCTTTAAGCATTGTTGTATCCTCCCTAAAAATTGGTGGGTTTATTAATTTGTTAAGATTATTTTACTAATATAATATTATTCCCTCCTTTTGATTTGACCTTCCATAATTTATATAAATGGAAATCGAATGGAAATAATTATTGAAGAATGCCGAAAAGAATTATTACTTTGGCGATTTGTTAAGGGAAAAATTTGACCAATCATCATTAAATAGACTTAATCAACTCAGAGCCATTATAAAATTAATCTATTTGGAAGATTACTCAGTTTCTCTAAATTGTATTACGATAGCTTTTTTGTCTTTGCTGCCGTAGCTCACTATCCACTGATTCGCAGATAGTTTTTCCATTCTAAAGAGTCTATTTTTCAATTCTGTTGGATACCAGTAAGTTGTTTTTCCAGGTTCATCGGTAAAGAAATCACGAATGATGATCCCTTTCCTACCTCGCTATTTACCATTATTTTGCCCCTGTGTTTTCGAATAATGTTATAGCTGGCAAACAAGCCGGATGTCATCCTAACGCGGGTATTATCCGCCTTGAAACCCGGTTCAAATAACTGTTCAATTTTATCCTTCGGAATCCCCTTGCCGGTGTCGGAAAATTCCACAACGGCTTCTTCGTCTTTATGACGAGTTCTGATTCTAATAATACCTTCATTTTCAATAGCGTTTATGGAATTTAGCAGAACATTCATAAAAACCTGATTCAGTTCGGATTGAAATAAGTACAGTTGAGGTATCTTACCATAATTTTTTTCTACCCGGATTCGTTCACCCAGCTCATGTTCTACCAATGTTAGAGCGCTTTCAATTCCTTCGTGAAGATCGCCCTTTTTAAAATTTGCAGAATCCATCTGGGCAAAATTTTTCAAACTATTGACAATTTTCAGGATGCGTCCGATAGCTTCATTTGTATTAAAACTGCTTGTGAAAATTACATCCAGAAGCTTTTGAAATTGCTCAAACGATGAGAGATTTTTCAACTGATCATCTGTTCCAATAGATTTGGCCAATCGGTTAATTGCTTTATTACCAGCATCTAACGCGCTTTTGATTGTGCCGACCGGGGTATTTAGTTCATGCACAATCCCTGCAACCAGATTTCCTAAAGCGGCCATTTTTCCGGCTTGCAGCAATTGTGCTTGGGTAATGTTTAATTCGTTCAGCGTTTGCTGTAATTTTTCGTTTTTTTCTTTTAATTCAACGTTTCGTAGTTTGAAAATTTCCGCTTCCCGTTTTGAGGCTTCGACTTCGTAAGCAGTCTTGATATTTCTTAATTTTGTTTCGCTATCCTCATGGAAGACTTCTTCATCAATTTCGTGATATTTCTCAAAATGTTCCAGGGCATTTTTATGGTCTCCCAGGGCTTTGTAAAGTTTCGATAGTAATTCGTGGTTGCGGCCAACTTTAAGTTTGGCCTTAATTTTTAGAGAAAGTGCCAATGATTTTTGTAGTAATATTAAAGCTTGTTCATAATTTTTTTGTTCATAATAAATATTGCCAATATCCATCAAGGAGGTTGATAACCCCTGGGGATAATTGAGTTCTTCCCGAAGGGCAAGGCTTTTCTGATGAAACTCCAGGGCTTTTTCGAGTCTTCCCAAATCCCGATAAATAAGTCCGATATCATTAAGCGCCCGGGACTCTCCAAACTTGTTTTTTAACGACCGATAGATTTCCAGGCTTTTATTTAAAAACGTCAGCGCCTTCTCTTTTTCACCCAATGAATTATATGCATTCCCGATGCCAACGATTGCCCTTGCCTCACCCGAGAGACTTTCAACTTTCTTAAACATATCAAGGGCATTCTGAAAATGATGAAGTGCTTGTTGATAATCCTTCCAATCCTGGTAAAATCCCCCCAACGCCACCATGGTCCAGGCCAAACCATTCAAATCATTCAATTCCTCGAATAGCTTTCGTGCCTGAAATACTGAGTCGAATCCCCGTTCAAAATCACTCAGTCCCCAATACAAAAATCCAAATCCAAGATATGACAGCGCTTCCCCATTTTTGTCACCATTATTTTGAAACCAGTGCAGAGAATCAAGCACAAATTCCATGGCTTTTTCAACGTCTTCACGGGAGTACCGCATAAAACTGAGATATAATTTCGCGTAGGCAATTCCCCTCTCATAACCTATAGTTCTTGCCAATTCCAAACTTTCCTGAGATGTTTTTACAGCTCGAAAAGGGTCCAATACCCATAGCTCCCAGCTCATTTCGTTCAACAAATCGACTTTTTCTGGACTATTTTCTTTAACCGAGATAAGATTATTTTCCAATTCTTCAATCTTTGATTTCATCGCAGGCAATCTTTTTGATTTATAGCATTGTATTATTCAACGGGAGTAATTTACTTCCAAGATTTTGTAAAATGAAGCAAATACCGCATGGCAGATCATGAAAAGATAAAATAGATTAAAATTATCAAGCTTTGGCGTTATTATATTGTTGTTAAGAAAATTGTGATTCAATAAGAAAAATAAAAAAATGTCTCCAAAAATTGCAACAATTGATTTCCATATCACCTCAGAATGCAGCCAGGAATGTCCCTACTGCTGGGGACCAATGAATTTTGAACATGCGGTTAATACCGATACCGCAAAGAAAATCATCGCAAAAGTAAAAGCGATAGGTGCCCAGAGAATTGTGTTCACCGGTGGAGATCCGTTATCGAGAAAAGATATCGGGGATTTAATACAGCATGCAGATTTTGTCGAGCTTGAGATAGCTGTCTCGACTACGGGGGATGAAATTTCTGATGAGTTCCTTAAAAAATGGGGCTTGTTGATTCAGCTGATATCCGTCCCCATTGATGGCTCCACTGAGGAGATTAACGCCCGAACAAAAGAGAAGGGCCATTTTAAGTCGGTACTTCACTCCCTTGAACTGCTCCGCAATTATCCCAAAATTGATGTAAAGCTCTGTACACCCGTTACACGCCATAATTTCAGTGACATACCCAATATTGTCAGGTTAGCTGAGGAATATTCAGATAACACCGAAGCGAGAGTATTTTATAATATTTTCCAGGCTTTTCCCCGCTCCATGCAAAAAACAAATTGGAGAGAATTACTGGTAACCGATCAGGAATTCCGGGAGCTGAAATTAAAAATTGGAAAAGAACACCAAATCGTGATAAACTTTTTGGATCACAATACATTGGATCAACTGTACGTGATGATTTTCCCTGATGGCAGTTTAGTAGTTCCCAGGGGCAGCGAGTTTTATAGCTATGGATCATTTCTGGAAATCAAAAATCTCGATAAGGTGCTAGAAATAAGCCAGTTTGATACCGCCAAACATATTCAGCATTCCCACAAATGGAAAAAGCTGAATAATAAAATCTGGTAATAACTAAAATAACTGCTTGATAAGGCAGTCTTTAATTTTATAGTCTTACACTTAAAACCGTAATAGAAAACCACATTGAGTTAGCAAAGAAAAACTGGAAAAAAGTCTCAGATATTTTCCTAACTTATTAAAGGGAAACAGGAAATCATCTTGTCGAGGAACCTTAGTGTGAAAATTTGATGGATAATATTGTGCTGTCTCAATCAGTTAATTGCACATTAATCTTAATTGATTGAAGTTCCATAGGGGATTTCTATTAAACTTAATAAATTTTTCCCAACTCTTGGTTATATTTTTGGGCGTATTAAAATAAAATATAGGAAATTTCACGAAAAGCCTGCCATTGATATTTCACCACAGGAATAGTCTGATATAGTCATATACCATTTCTAGATACCAGACTGTATTTTGTATTAAAAAGTTTGTTAATGCGAATTAGGGACCACAGTTTAAAACCGAACGTTTAAATGCCCCCATTTGTGAATTACATTTCCACTAACACCAAATCAGTTTGATCATGTCTATATATTATTCACCGGGTGTTGAATCCCAAATTTCATGTGGATTGTTTACCTGCCTGTCAATACAGTAGGTCAGTCATTATTTAAGCAAAGATCAACTTTTTTGAGCCCTTATGAGGCAGGATTACCCAGTTTAACGAGTTCAGACATAACGATTCCGACCACACTAAATTATTAAACAGGGCATCTCAACAAAGGAATTGTAAAATACCATTAAAATTTTATCAATTAAGACATTATATTTCATGCATTTTAAAAAAATTTAAACATACATCTATACGCAAAATTTAAACTGGAATAATTCTCCCTATAGATTATTCCAGTTAGCCCAGGTGAAAATCATGTTTGAAATGCTCTAAGGTTCAGGACAAAATGGTGAAATCTCATAATGGAATTTAGGCAAATACCATTTTGGTTATTTAGTATATCTCTATTCGTGATATTTGTATTATCTTTTCTAATTGCAGAAGGCATGTTTATAGATGGCCTTATCTATAGCGCCATTTCCAGAAACTTAGCAAACGATTTGGGCAGCTTTTGAAATCCGCATTTTATAGCTACTTTTTACAGTTCGTTTTATGAGCATCCTCCACTGATTTTCTGGATTCAATCACTCTTTTTCAAAATTTTTGGCGATCATCTATTTGTAGAAAGGATTTATTCCTTTTTAACGGCAATTATCACTGCCTATTTTATGATTCTGATATGGAATGAGGTGTTCAAAAAAAATCCTTCCTTATCAAACTTAGCGTGGTTGCCTATCCTGCTGTGGGTGATTATTCCAGTTAATGCTTGGTCTTTCAGATATAACATGCTAGAAAATAGCATGGGAATCTTCACGATTAGCTCTGTTTATATACTTATTAAAGGCTTAAATTCTGGAAAATTGGATATTATAAAACTAATAATAGCCGGAAGTTTAATTTTTTTAGTGGGATTGAGTAAAGGCTTCGTAGCGTTATTTCCTTTAGCGACTATTTATCTTTTCTGGATGGTAAATAAAGAACAATCCCTTAAAAAAATAATCACCTCTTCTGTAATTCTAATTAGTATCCCATTGTTGCTTCTAATAATAACATTACTCAATGATGATGCTAATCAGAACCTTTCAAATTATTTTGATATTCAGGTTTTAAAAAGTATTGCTGGGGAGAGAAAGGTTGTAAGTAATAGAATGTAGATATTGAAACACTTATTTATGGAATTAATTCCACCCCTAAGTCTTACCATTATATTTTTGGGTATTTGCAGAATCAAAAAGCTCACTGAACTACAGAAATTGCAGAAAATCAAAAAATGGAGCATTTTATTTATTCTAATTGGATTATCAGCTTCAATACCATTAATGATAAGTATAAAGCAATCGAGATATTATTTAGTTCCTTCCTTTCCATACTTTGCTTTAGGACTTGCAAAGGTAATTGCTCCGGGAATTTACCAACTGATAAACCAAATCAATATCCACTCCAGAAAATTTAGATATTGGCTTTATCTAACTTTAATACTTCTTATTAGTGTTACTACTTTTTCAATTCTCCAATTTAATAAAATAGAGCGAGATAAAGATTTAATAAAAGCAGTATATGAAATAGGTCGTCTCGTACCGCAAAATAAAATAATGAGTATCTGCCCCTCCATATGGCAAAATTGGCTTTTTCATGCTTATTTTGCTCGGTATTTCAATATCAGTCTGGAAGGTTATAATGCTCCCCGAGAGTATTTGATAACCGACAGTCGTTGCAATAATGAAGTACCATTAGAAAAATATGAAAGGATAAATCTCAAAACAAAATATTTTGAGTTATGCAAACGAAAATGATTTAACCAAATATTAACTTAAGAATTGAAAAGACTAGATTAACTCAGCTGCAGATATTCGTTCAATTCCTCATTTAAAGCCTAATTAACCTATTTTATGCAACTCATAAATCAAGCCGAACAGGATTCCTGGGGAGAATCACGAATAGTAAAAACCTATTAGAAGAATTAATTCGGCTGGCTCTGCTTTCCCCGTCTGAGCACCGACCTGCGATATCTACTCTACATGAAAGCAAATTATGCCCATAAAAATCTGACCAGCCAGCTCAAAAAGACTATCAATGGAACACTTATATTCCTCTAATCCATCCCCCCATATTTTTATTTTTTATTGCCAATGCATTCAGCCAGGGCTATCCGCCTGCAATCGCACCTATGATAAGAAACGGTTCAGATCCTGACGCAATTGCATCTGGCAGCGGAGTGTCAGGCGATTCGTGCGACAAATCCTGCCCACAGGCAAAAAAACGCAGGAATGGCCGGCGCTTTTGAGAAACATGGTCGCGGATGGTACCACGCAACATCGGGTAGCGGTTCTCAAGTGCATCGAGAACTGAGCGTTGTGTAATCGGACCATCGACATCGAGTGTCACCTCAGCCCCAACCTGTGCCAGCGTCCGCAGGTGATGTGGTAGAACAATACGAATCATGTTAATGTTTGAACCTCAACCGATAGTACAGCCGGAAGATCATGTACAATCGGAGTCCAGCTATCTCCGGCATTTGACGATCCATACACCTGCCCACCAGTAGTACCGAAATACACGCCGCATGGCTCCAGCGAGTCGACCGCCATTGCATCCCGCAAAATATTGACATAGCAATCGCTTTGGGGCAGGCCTTTCGTGAGCGCTTCCCACTCGTTTCCTCCTGTTCTGCTGCGGTAAACACGCAATTTGCCCTCTGAGGGATAGTGCTCGGAATCGCTCTTGATCGGAACGACATATATCGTATCCGGTTCATGTGCATGAACATCGATCGGGAACCCGAAGTCGCTGGGCAAGTTTCCGCTGACTTCGTACCACGATTCGCCGGCATCATCGCTGCGCATGACGTCCCAATGTTTCTGCATGAAAAGTACGTTCGGACGCGATGGATGCAAGGCGATACGATGAACACAATGGCCAATCTCTGCCTCGGGGTTAGGTATGTATTCGGATTTTAAGCCACGGTTAATCGGTTTCCAGGTTTTCCCGCCATCGTCAGTACGGAAAGCGCCTGCAGCCGATATAGCTACAAAAATTCGTTTGCTGTTAGACGGATCGACCAGAATGGTATGCAGACATAAGCCACCGGCGCCTGGCGCCCATAGCGAACCGGTGCCATGTCCTCGCAATCCGGAGATTTCCTGCCAGGTCTTTCCACCATCTGTCGTCTGGAACAGCGCCGCATCTTCGACGCCAGCATAAACGGTATCCGGATCAGCTAGCGACGGCTCCAGATGCCACACACGCTTAAATTCCCACGGATGTGGTGTGCCGTCGTACCACTGGTGGGTAGTGAGGAGCTTACCAGTTTTTGGAGACGTATCGTATACAAATTTGTTGCTCTCACCCTTGGGCATTCCATCCGGGGTGGTCGTTGGCTCCCCTGTTGGTGTCCCTGGCTGTTCCCATGTTCTGCCTCCGTCGCTGGAACGCTGGATGATCTGCCCAAACCAGTCGGTTGATTGTGATGCATATATTCTATTTGGATCGGCAGGCGAGCCTTTCAAATGGTAGATCTCCCAACCACCAAAGTGAGGCCCATTAACATCCCATTTTTCTCGTTTACCATCCGAGGTCAGGATGAATGCGCCTTTCTTTGTTCCTACTAAAACTCTTACTCTGCTCATTGTTCTCTCCTTTCCGAGCTTCTTGCCTATCTTTGCATAAGGTTACCTAACTTGGCTTTATAGATAATCTAACCGCCTAATCTCTATTGGATTTATGCTTTAGTAAAATGATGGTTAACTGTTGAAGATGAAACCGACTGCAAAATCTGCGCCCTGAAAAGGTAGCACTTCTCCCAAGCCCGTCCGCATAAAGACTGAAGGATAATAACATAATAAGAACTCAATTACAAAGAAAGACCAAGCCGAATGTCAAACGTATCATTTCTGCCCTCCTCTCAGGCAGGTTTGAATGAATCGCTAAAATCAAAATTATACCTCAATTCAAGCGACGGTTTTACGAATTGCGAATAATTAGACACTATTCTTATACCAACTACGGTTCCAAATACGCCTTTTTCAAAACCAGCAAGGATATCATCCATCACTTCGGACTGACAAGTGAGGAGATAATCATATCCTGGCCCATTAAGATATTGGGAGAAATACTATGTGAAGGAGCAGAAAGTTTCGCTAAAAATGGTACAGAAATATGACCGAGGCGAGCATAAGAAGTTGTTTTACCAGTTGGTTCCGGCCCGCTTTCACCGGCAGTTACTATCTACGCGCCCATCCTTTTTTCCACATTGTCAACTTGTGTAGCCAAAGAAAAATGCGACATTTTCAATTACTTGTACCTCTAAAGAATTTGTTGGACATTTTTGTTGAATAATTGAGAGGACCTTTTTTCTGAATTCTCAGGATTGTTATTTATACCATAAATAGGCATCAAATGAAACAAGAATGTAATATGTATTTAAAATGAAAATGTTAACTTACCCATTTGTCGTGCCATCTAGAAAAGTATGATTCCATTCAGGCCATGTTAATGAATATATGAAACACCGTGTAAAGATCTTATGGGAATTCTACGACTACGTCTGAAAATCACCACAAATTTTTCTGTGTTTTTTGAAATTTTGTGTCTAAATTTGAGGCCTTTTTCAATATTACACGTACAGGGTAAAAATATAAATTTTTAGTCGGTCAGATGATTTTGCGTTGACTCCAATTTTGGCACCGGAATTCCGTGCCGAATTGACCCTTCTAAACCCGAGATTGCGACTACGGAAAAACTTTCAATATGAATAATATGGTATATACAATAAAATTAACTGTTCTGACAACGCTTGTACTACTTACAGCAGCGTTATTTCAAAATCTCCGGGCCCAATCCTCCCGACTGCTTACGGAAACGAATCCAGACAGCGCGATGTACGAAGCGCTTCAAACCATTCCCGGTGAACAATTAACTCTGGAATTCGCTATCGAACTCGCACTACGGGAAGCCACTACCATTGGAGAAGCACGGGCGGATTTGCAGGCCGCCTTTGGAGCAGTAAAACGTGAAAAGGGTCAATTTGATCCGGAGCTTTTCCTTGAAGGCGCCAGAACGGAAGAAGATGTGCCTTCCGCATCTCCTTTTGCCGGCGCTGATGTGGTGCAAACCAAAGAAACCGCCGCACTAGGGGGGGCTAAAATAAAACTTTCCGTTGGTACTGAAATAGAAGCATTTTTAGGCGCAACCAGATTTGAAACCAATTCATCTTTTGCGGCAGTAAATCCCCAGTACTCGGCTGATGGAATCGTATCTATCCGCCAACCGCTTTTGGCCGGTTTTGGGGCGACGGCCAGAAGAGACCTTACCGTGGCGGAAAGAAATCTGGCAGCTTCTCAGGCCTTTTACAATGACATAGTACTGCGGGTTAAAGCAAATGTGGAAGTTGTATATTGGGACCTCTTTACGGCAGAACGCAATTATGCGGTGCAGAAATTAATCAAAGATCAGGCAGAAGCATTTGTAAAAGAAACCGAAACCCGTGCCCGCACTGGTTTGGTAGGTCCGAACCAGGTAGCAAACGCAAAGGTTTTTCTAGCCGAACAGGAATTCTCATTAATCGACATCGAGGAAGAACTGGACAGGCGATCTGATCAACTGGCATCACTGCTGGGAAAACGGCCTTCGGATTTTCCGCGTTTCAGAACTGCCGATTCTCCCAAATTGGATTTTCCGGTGGAACCGGTGGAATCACTCGTTGAAAATGCCCTGCGCGAAAATTACCAGATTCAGGCACTCAGACATCAAATTGGGGCAATCCAGGCATTGGCGAAGGCCGCAAAGTGGGATGTATTACCCTCGCTTGATTTTATTGGAACATTAGGCGGCAGGGGTCTTTCCGGAAACGGTCGAGATATCATCTTTGGATCCGATACCCTCCGGACAAGTTTTTCCGGAGGAATGGGGGATGCCCTAAACCAGGTATGGAGCGGCGACTTTCCCAACTGGAGTGTGGGATTTAACCTCAGCATTCCCATTGGCTTTAGAGCAGACCGCGGAGAACATGAACGGCTGGTTGCAGAAATTAACCGCTCAGAACAAATTTATATTTCAGCCAAACGGACCCTTGAAGAGCAAATCCGTGCCAGTCACCGCGCCCTGGCTAACGGATTGAGAAGACTAAAAGCAGCACAGGACGGTGTAGCCGCCTCAGAAGAGCAGGTTCGCATCGGTATAATTGATTTTAGAAATGGCCGGACAACCGCATTCGAACTTGTGAGACTGGGTGCCGATTTGGCTTCTGCCGAAGAACGTTATTCCGTCGCTCTGGTTCGCAATGCCAAAGCGGCGGCTTTGCTTCATCAATTAACCTCCGGCAGATATCCTCCTACAAACCAGTAAATAAAAAGGTGATATGTGAATGAAAAAAATAGATTTGACTCATAGAGTACGTTTTACAACGATCATTATTTTGATTTCGGGATTCTTCTGGCAATGTGCCGAAAAATCAGGCGGAGCCGGTGGATTTGCACCGCCACCCATGCCGGTTGAGACTGCCATCGTTACCCAAAAAGTAGTCGAAGACCGCTTTGAAACAGTCGGCACTATCGAAGCTGAGAAATCCATTACCGTCGTTTCTGAAATTAGCGCATTGGTGGTTAGTCTCCCCTTCCGCGAAGGTTCCCATATCAAAAAGGGTGAACTAATTGCCAAACTGGATGATTCACAATTGGCTGCGGAAGTAGAACGGGCGGAGGCACTGCGGGATCAAACTCAGTCCACCTATGATCGAATAAAAACCGTAGTGGAACAGAAGGCAGGTGCCCCACAGGATTTGGATGATGCTGCGGCGGCCCTAAAGGTAGCTGAAGCGAATCTGGCACTGGCAAAAGCCAGATTGGCAAAAACCAGAATCGTGGCACCGTTTAACGGAATCATCGGATCACGAAGGGTCAGTGAAGGCGCATTTCTAAGAGTCGGAGAGGCGATAACGGATCTCGCTCAGATTGAAAGAATCAGGGTCAATTTTGCGGTACCGGAGCGCTATCTTTCCCGGTTAAGCCTCGGTGCATCTGTAAATGTATCCACCACTGCATATGAAGGGTATGATCTCACCGGACAAGTAGAGGTCGTTGAGCCGGTACTGGATCCCGCTACTCGAAGCACCATGGTAGTTGCAAAAGTGAAAAACCCCGGCGATAAATTCCGGCCGGGGATGTCCGCAAATATCTCAATCTTGCTAACAAGGAAAGAAAATGCACTCACGATTCCCAACGAAGCCATTTTTGCTCAGGGTAGTGAATTCCTGGTTTTTGTGGTCAATCCGGACAGTACTGTGCGAAAGGCATCGCTCAAACTCGGTGTTCGATTGACTGAAGAGGTAGAGGTAAGGGAGGGATTATCATCCGGTGATAAAGTTGTAAAAGCAGGGCATCAGAAGCTATTCGAAGGTGCCAAGGTAATGCCCATTGCCAAAGAAAGTGGACAACGCCCGGAAAATACCAAAGGATAAACAGGAGAATTAGAAAATGAAACTTAGCGAAGTATCTATTCGCCGCCCGGTCCTGGCAACCGTAATGAGCCTCACAATCGTTTTGTTTGGAATCATATCCTTTTTCAGGCTACCGGTCCGCGAGTATCCTGACATTGATCCACCGATTGTATCCATCACAACATTTTATCGCGGAGCAAGCCCGAGCGTTGTCGAAACCGAAATTACCGATGTTCTCGAGGAACAGTTGACAACATTGGAAGCAGTCAAATCCATCACTTCTTCCAGCCGGGAACAAGGATCAGTCATCACAGTTGAGTTTGAGTTGAACCGTGATGTGGATGTAGCGGCCAACGATGTTCGTGACCGGGTCTCCAGAATAAGGGGCAGATTACCCCGCGAAGCGGAAGATCCTATCATTGGAAAGGTAGATGTAAACGCTCAACCCATTATTTGGCTGGCACTATCCAGTGATAGACATACCGGATTGGAGCTAACCGAAGTTGCCGAACTGTATCTGAAAGAACGGATCCAGAGACTTCCGGGAGTAGCATCGGTATTTATTGGCGCGGCCCGAAGATATGCCATGCGAGTATGGCTGGATCTTGATCGAATGGGTGCCCACGGTCTCACAACACAGGATGTGGAAAATGCAATCCGTCTGGCAAACGCCGAAATTCCCGGCGGCCGTGTTGAAGGTGAAGGAAGAGAATTTGCAGTGCAAACAAAAGGCGAACTAAAAACACCGGAAGAATTTGCAGAAATTATTGTTCTACAGAGGGAAGACCGGAAGGTGAAGTTGGGGGATATTGCTGAGGTGACGGTTGGCGCAGAGGATGACCGGACCATTGCCCGTTATAACGGTTTGCCCTGTATTGGTTTGGGTATCATCAAACAAAGAAAGGCCAGTACTCTCGAAGTAGCGGATGAGATACAAAAATCTATACCCGGCTTGCGTGAAATACTTACCGAGGGTATGCTGCTGGATATGGCATATAATGAGGCTATATTCATAGATCAATCCATAGACCAAGTTTCCGAGACAATTTTAATTGCATCTCTTTTAGTGGTGTTAATCGTTCTGGTTTTTCTTAAAAGTTTTCGTGCCACTCTTGTACCTGCTGTTGCAATCCCGGTATCTATTATCGGCACATTTGCAGTTATATATTTTCTCGGCTTTTCTATAAATATATTGACCCTTCTGGCATTGGTTCTCGCCATCGGTCTGGTGGTGGACGATGCCATTGTTATGTTGGAAAATGTGTACCGCCACATTGAGATGGGAAAAAGTAAATTACAGGCGGCATTTGATGGTGCAAAGGAAATCGGGTTTGCGATTATTGCCACAACATTGGCATTAGTAGCAGTGTTTGTGCCTCTAGCATTTTTGACCGGAACTGTGGGCCGGTTATTCAACGAATTTGGCGCCGCCCTGGCAATGGCTGTCATTATCTCAAGTTTTGTTGCCTTAACATTAAGTCCAATGTTGTGTTCAAAAATATTACGCCCCCTACATGGTGTAGGTACCGGATGGGCAACCCGTTCTTTCGACGCATTTTTCAAGTTTCTGGATAACATTTATCAACAAACTCTGGTTTACGCGCTCAAAAGGCGTTTGTTGGTTATCATTGCGGCGATGTTATTTGTTATTTCGAGCATTGTATTCTTCAAGTTGTTACCCAGTGAACTAGTCCCGACGGAAGACCGCGGAATCGCCTTTGGAATCATGATTGCACCGGAGGGCTCCACTCTAGATTATACTGACCGTTATATGCGCCAGCTTGAGTCTATACTGTTGCAAATACCGGAAAAAGAAGGTCTTTTCTCAGCCATTGGATTGGGTTTTGGTGGTCCTGGCCGGGTTACCAATGGCTTCGTATTTTTGAGATTAAAGCCAAGTAACGAGAGAGAGAAATCGCAACAACAGATTGTCGGCGAGTTGTTTCCACGAATATTCTCAATTCCGGGAGTACTGGCTTTTCTAATCAATCCTTCCAGCCTTGGTGGCAGCAGCAATCCGATTGAATATGTTTTGCAGGCGGAAACTTATGATGAGTTAAATCAGGCAGTTGGCATTATGATGTCAAAAGCTTCCCAACTTGGATACCTGTTAAACCTTGATTCCGATTTGCGATTAAACAAACCGCAATTGGATATCAAAATTGACCGGACCCGGGCATCAGGTTTAGGAGTATCGGTGACCGAAATCGGAAGTACAATTGAAACGTTACTAGGCGGCCGGGAAGTCTCTAATTTCAAAAAAGGTTCCAAACAATATGATGTCATTGTGCAGCTCAAATCTTCGAAAAGGTCAACCCCGGATATCATCGATCAAATTTATATTCGTGGAACAGGTGGTTTGGTACAACTGGCCAATGTTGTAAAAGTAACCGAAACAGTGGCTCCCAAAGAACTAAACCACTATAACCGGATGCGTTCAGCAACCCTGACCGCAAATTTGGCACCCGGCGTTAGTATCGGCGAAGCACTTGACGCTCTGGATGAAATCGCAAAGAACGACCTTCCAGACAATATTCGCACGGATCTTTCCGGCCAATCTCGAGAATTTCGTGAATCCAGCTCTGGTTTGTATTTTATGTTCGTCCTGGCAATTATTTTTATCTTTTTGGCATTGTCAGCACAATTTGAAAGTTTTGTTCACCCTCTTACTATCCTGTTATCAGTACCTTTGGCGGTGTTTGGAGCATTGGCATCCCTTTTCATATTTAAACAATCGATCAATATTTACTCACAAATCGGACTAATCATGCTAATCGGGTTGGTTACAAAAAATGCTATTCTTATAGTAGAATTCGCAAATCAACTTCGGCATAAGGGAATGGAAATTTACGATGCTGTCTTGCGGGCCTCCGTGATTCGTTTGCGGCCCATATTAATGACTTCTTTCGCAACCATTTTTGGCGTGCTGCCCATTGCCATAGGAACCGGGGCCGGGGGTGAAGCCAGAATGCCCCTTGGAATTGCAGTAGTTGGTGGTATGCTTTTTTCCACATTCCTGACATTAGTAATCGTGCCGGTAGTATACTTTCTTATGGCCCGGTTTACAAGGCTCAAGAAGAAATACTCCAAGGAGCTAATTGAGGCGGAAGAAGAAGCCAGGGTATTAACAGAAAGCGGTTTAGCCCCGGGACAGGCTAAGAGCTAAGATGTGCCTAATTTTAAACAATTAAATTGGGTATTGGTGTTTTCCATAGTGCAATTTTTATTGGTAAGAAAAAGTATTTTCCAAAACAAAATTTTTAGTTTCTTACAACAATCCACCCCAATTTATTCTATATTTTCGTTTCCCCTCCAGGGCAATACTTTAATTGACTCCTATGTGATTTCTGAAAAACCCAATTTTTCAAATTGTATTTTTCCGAACTAAGTTCGGAATTTTCATAGAAACACCTTCCCATAATCTTCTTTAAGCTTAAATTTCTACATCAAATTACGATAATTTAAAACTGAAAATATTTACCATAAAAAATACCACGAAATTCAACGACCTAGTTTAAAGAATTAGAACCGAAAGAAGAGGATTTATCTCCAGGGACGGTATGACAGCAAAGCTAGAGTATCCAGATCACATTGTTTTTTGCACACCCTCGATTCAGTTCATCGGATTTAGTTGGAAAGCTAATTTAGTTATTCCAATTCCGTTTACATATTCATCCTTTCTTAAAATCCTGCTTCATCAAAAGAAGTCGGTGTTTTTTGCTGACGATTTTGGGGAGACGGAAATAGGCGTAAATGAAAATTCATTTGATTTCTCATTCAAACTGTCTGGAGAGTGGTATCAAAATAAGGGAATAATTCTTTGACAGATATTGAAATACATAATTTTAAAAAGAAAAAGTTGGTAAAAATTATACCGGCGGAGTTGAACCAATGAAAAAAATAATTGAACTGAATTCTTTTATAATGAGAATCATAAACAATATCATCACCAGTGGATTAAATGAACACGTAGACGATGAAATTCTCCGTAAGATAAAAATTATCAACTGGCTCAGCATATTCGGCATCTTTAATCTGGGAATCATTACCTTAACAGTTTTCCGTGAAGGATTTATCCTTCTGGGATTTCTTGACCTAACCATCATGCTTGTACTGGTTTTTAATCTGTTGTACCTAAGAAGAGGAAACCGACTGGATTTTATGAGTCATTTTGCAGTGGGGCTAATCGGATTATTATTCTTCTACCTCTTTATAACCGGCGGCGTAAACAGTTCCGGATATTTATGGTATTACACGTTTCCATTTTTCGCATTATTTCTTCTCGGTGCCAGTCGTGGTGCATTTTCAACCATAGTACTTTTGATGATTACGGTGGGATTTTTAGTTCTTGATAAATACTGGCCATTTCTCACCATTTATTCCACCGATTTTAAAATTAGATTTATTGGTTCATTTTTAGTGGTCTTCATGAACAGCTACTTATTTGAAATTGTGAGAGAGCAAACCCATGAGAAGTTAATTACAAGAAATGCTGGCTTAGAACAAATTATTAATAACCTGAGAGATACCGAAATAGCCTTACGGGATAGCGAAGAAAAATTCAGGAATGTGGTTGAACGCGCCAGTGATGGCATTGCATTAATTCACGATTCCAAATTAAAATATGTCAATCCAAAGTTGGCAGAATTCATTGACCTGCCCGTAGACTCTATGATTGATACGTCATTAATGGAATATATCTATCCTGGTGAATTACCAAAGCTTCAAAAATATCTCAAAAAAAAGTCGGCCGGCGAAATACTGCGAAGTGTGTATGAAACGGCATTGAAAACAAAAAGTGGTCATCGGATTGATGTAGAAATAAATACTGAGACAATTTCCATTAATGGAGAACATAGAGAGTTAGTTATTATCAGAAATATTACCCAGAGAAAATTGTCACAGGATGTTCTTCGAAAAGCCCATGATGAACTGGAGATGCGGGTGCAAGAAAGGACCCTTCAATTGGAAAAATCGAACAAAGCATTGCAGGCGGAAATAAACGAAAGAATCCAAGCAGAAGAAAAATTACAAAAGAATGAAGCATTTTTAAATGCCATCGTTGAAAATATTCCAAATATGATTTTCGTAAAAGAAGCAAAAGACCTGCGGTTTGTGCGTCTAAATAAAGCTGGGGAAGAATTACTTGGCTTTTCTCAAAAAGAGCTGATAGGGCGGGATGATTTTGAATTTTTCCCAGAAGATGAAGCGACCTTTTACACCGCCAAGGATCGTGAAGTGCTTGCATCCGGACAAATGCTGGATATTACCGAGGAACTTATAACCACAAAACAACATGGCAAAAGAATTCTTCATACAAAAAAGATTCCCCTTTATAATGGAGATGGTCGTCCGGCATACCTATTGGGCATATCTGAAGATATTACAGAAAAGAAAGGTACCGAGGAAGCTCTGAAAGAGAGTGAAGAACGATTTCGGTTGCTTTATGAAAATGCGCCGATTGGCATTTTTCGTTCGACATACGAAGGTAAAATTATAATGGCCAATCCTGCCTTAATTCATATGTTAGGATATGATTCAATTGACGACCTAACGAAGGTCGAGAATGCAACGGCACTTTATGCACCCGGCTTTGAAAGAGATGATTTTATTAAAGAAATCGAGAAAGAAGGAGAGATTAAAGCATACGAATGCGTATTGAAGAAAAAGAGTGATGATATCATTTTTATAAAAGAATATGCCAAAGCCTTTAAGGATAAAAATGGTAAAATTTCTTATTTCGAAGGAACGGTGGAAGATATCACCGAACAGAAGCTTTCCGAAACAAAATTGCGAGAATCGGAAATGAAATTCCGATCCGTGATTGAGTCCGCAAGCGATGCTATTATTTTGGCAAACAGTGAAGGGAATATCATATCCTGGAATAAGGCCGCCCAGATTATTTTTGGATATAAAGAGGAAGAAATACTTCTAAAACCAATCAATTCCTTAATTTGTGAGGAAAAAAATAAACAGGCAACATATATATCCGGGAATACTCCTGCAACCGGCAAATATCAAATCCTTGGAAAAAAAGCAGAGTTGCTCGGATTAAGAAAAGACGAAACAAAATTTCCAATAGAACTCTCGCTGGCACTTGGTAAAACCGGAAAGGGAATTTTTTATAACTACATTATTCGAGACGTTTCGGAGCGAAGAAAAGTAGATGATCAGATCCGCGCCTCATTAAATGAAAAAGAAGTCCTCTTAAAAGAGATTCACCACAGGGTAAAGAACAATCTTCAGATAATCTCCAGTTTGTTGTACCTACAATCAAAAAAAATCAATGACGAAAAGGCATTAGAGCTCTTTGTGGATAGCCAGAACCGGGTAAAATCAATGTCTTTAGTGCATGAGAAATTATACCAATCCCAGGATTTGGCGCTGGTAAATTTCGCCCAATACATAAGAGACTTGGTCAATCACTTGGTCTATTCCTACAATAAGACGGAGAAGACTATTAATTTAGAATTAGAAGTCCAAGATGTATCCCTTTCAATTAATACTGCTATACCGTGCGGATTAATCATTAATGAGTTGGTTTCCAATTCAATGAAATATGCATTTACAAATGGTTCGCCAAAACAAGGTAAACATTCAAAACGTGATAATGAAATCAAGATAGTTCTTTCGTTGAATGAAAGCGAAGAATACTCATTAATTATCTCTGATAACGGCAAGGGATTTCCGGAAGATATTAATTTTAAAGAAACTAATTCTTTAGGTTTGCAGCTTGTAAACAGTCTGGTAGATCAAATTGATGGGCATATTGATTTGGATCGAAAAGAAGGAACCAAGTTTAATATTATTTTTAGGAAGGAAATTCGCAACATGGAGGTTCAATAATGCGCAAAGCGAGAATCATGATCGTTGAAGACGAGAGTATAGTAGCGCTTGAGATAAAAGACCGCCTTCTCAGTTTAAACTATGAAGTGGTAAACGTTGTATCCTCAGGAGAAATTGCACTATTAAAAGCTGCTGAGTCGACGCCTGATCTAATCCTAATGGATATTATGATCAAAGGCAACATGGATGGAATTGAAACAGCAAATATAATTAAGAAAAAATACGATATCCCTGCCATCTTTCTTACCGCCTATTCCGATGAAAAAACCATCCAAAGGGCAAAAATTAGTGAACCATACGGTTACTTATTGAAACCGCTTCAGGAACGCGAGCTTCGTACAACCATTGAAATGGCCTTGTATAAACACAGGACAGAGCAAGCGTTGAAGCACAGCCAAAAGTGGCTATCTACGATCTTGAATAGTATTGGTGATGCTGTTATTGCCACTGATGCCGAGGAACGAATTAGATTTATGAATCCTATTGCAGAAAGAATAACGAACTGGAAACAAGAAGAAGCACTCGGGGAAAAATTTTCGGAAGTCTATAGAGTCAGGGACGAGACGACGAACGAAGCTATTGAAAATCCCGCTACGAAGGTAATTAGAGAAGGTATTATAGTCGGTATGGCAAATCATACCGTTCTCCTGACAAAGGATGAACGTAAGGTCCCTATTGAAGATACTGCCTCTCCTATCCGCGATGAAAATGGAGAAATTATCGGTATCGTGGTGATTTTCCATGATGTGAGTGAACGGCACGGTAAAGAGGAACAAATCCGAAAGCTTTCAAGCGCTGTTGAACAAAGCCCAGCTATGGTAGTAATTACCAATTTTGCCGGTGATATTGAATACGTCAATCCAAAGTTCACTGAAATAACCGGATATAAATTTGAAGAAGTGAAATATAAAAATCCACGTATTCTGAAATCGGGAAAAATGGATCCTGTCATTTATAAAGTATTATGGGAATCCATCACAACCGGTCATGAATGGCGTGGAGAAATTCAAAACAAGAAGAAAAATGGTGAACTTTATTGGGAATCATTATCTATCTCACCGCTGAAGAATTCTGAAAATAAAATTACCCATTTCATCGCCATGAAAGAAGATATTACACAGAGGAAGCATGCAGAAGAAGCAAAAAAAAGAGCCGAGTCCGCACTGGCTGCAGAAAAAGAACGGCTGGCAGTTACCCTGAGGAGTATCGGAGATGCAGTAATATCAACTGATACAGAAGGTGTAATTGTGCTGGTCAATCGAGAGGCCGAAAAACTTACCGGATACCAGCAGCATGAAATCCTGGAAAAGAATTTCACCGAGGTCTTTGAACTCATCAACGACACTACTGGTGAACCATTCGAAAATCCGATCGAAAAAGTCTTAAACAGTGGCGGGGTGATTGAACAGACACACCAGGTTGCTTTGATAACCAAAGATAATCTTCGACGCTGTATTGCCTATAATGCCTCTCCACTAAGAGATAGCAATAGTACAATTATTGGTGCGGTGATGGTTTTCCGGGATATTACTGAACAAATAAAAATGGAGGAAGAACTAAGACGGGCGCAAAAGTTAGACTCCCTCAGTCTGCTGGCCGGTGGTATTGCACATGATTTTAACAATATTCTGACCGCAATTTCAGGAAATTTATCTCTGGCAAAAATAAATCTTCAACCAACAGAGAAAATTTATCAGAGAGTTTCACAAGCGGAAAACGCCACCGTGCGTGCACAAGAACTAACCCAACAATTATTGACATTTGCTAAGGGTGGCGCACCCATTAAAAAGATGGCTTCCTTGGGAGAAATGGTAAAAGATGTTACCAGTTTTACGCTGAGGGGATCAAACGTAAAATGTGAATACTATATCCAGGAAGACCTCTGGTCGGCGGAGGTCGATATAGGACAAATCAGTCAAGTATTGAATAATTTAGTTATAAATGCCAATCAAGCGATGCCCGATGGCGGTACGATCAAAATTTCCTGCAAAAATGAGACAATTGATGACTCCATTCATGAAAATGGAAATACACTTCGCAAAGGTAATTATATTCAAATTTCGGTTGAGGACAATGGCATTGGCATACCTGCAAAACACCTCCCTAAAATCTTTGACCCGTTTTTTACAACCAAACAAAAAGGTAGCGGACTTGGATTGGCCTCCTCTTATTCAATTATTAAAAATCACGACGGCCATATCAAAGTAGAATCTGACATCGGTGAGGGAACAACTTTCTCAGTCTACCTGCCTGCCATCCTGGTTCAATCAACTGATAAACCGGCAGATAGTGCGATTACTCTCGAAGGTAATGGCAGAATTTTAGTAATGGACGATGATGAATTTGTCCTGGAAATTGTTGGGGATATGCTCAATGAAATCGGATACCAGGTCGAATTTGCCAGAAATGGACAGGAAGCAATCGATTTGTATTCCAGTGCCAAGGAGGGTGGAAAACCCTTCAAATCTGTCATCATGGATCTTACTATTCCCGGAGGCATGGGAGGAAAAGAAACTATCGAAAAACTCACCAAAATTGATCCCGACGTGAAGGCGGTAGTTTCGAGTGGGTATTCCAGCGATCCGATTATGGGAAATTTTCGTGAATACGGGTTTCGCGGCTGTGTGGCAAAGCCTTATAGGGTTGAAGATATATGCAAGACTTTGAATGAAATCATTATGGAAGAGAATTGATTTTTAAATTGTTTTCCCTGTTATTTCTTTTCTTTAGAGATCATTTTTATAAGCCAAAATGTAATAATTTCCCTTCTGATTTATTATTTAACAATTTTAACTTAATAAATCGATTGCACAAATCCACAAGACTTGATTATCCAACATGGAGAAACAAGCACTACAAATAGCGGTTGGAGGGTGATCAATTTTAGTTTAACACGAAGTGTTATTTGGGTCGCATTGATTAGGTCTCAGCGCCGCTCTTTTTTTTGGTGGAGAGTCCGAAGGGTAAATAGCCCGGACACCAACCGATTAAACTGGTAAGAAGAAACGCGATTGCAACAATGCCCAGAATAATAGCGGCGACACCGCTTATTTGACCGGCAAAATAAAGAATAGCAATAATTATTGCGACGAGTATCCGGAATACCCGATCCATTGTACCCATATTGCTCTTCATTTTTGCTTCCTCCTTCATTTAAAGAAGCCACCGAATAAGATATACTAATCCAACGATAACTCCAATACAAATTAAACATGCTAAAATGAATTTTGGAATTTTTGACTTCAACATTGTGAGATATTATTGCCAAAATTTCAATCAATTTTAAAAGAATTTTTAAATGATAGGTTGAAACAGCAGTTCAATTTGTTTTTTTCTTTGCGCGACGATAAAAATAAATTATCCACATCAGAAAAAATGCTAATCCATAAGTCTCGTACCAATAATTTTTTATGCTGACCCGATTCGCAAAGTCATGAAAGTCAATAAAAATATTAATATATCCCAATCCTAGTAATGCAATTATCCCTGCGGCAATAATACCCCTGATTAAATTTGTATTTTTATCCGGATTCAACGCCGCAGTCAATAAGAAGATCGCCCAACCAAAAGAAAGGAAAGAAATGATGATATCCTGATAAACCATCGAAGGCACATTATAATAAATAAACAGCAGTGGGACCTTTAATCCCATTAGGTGAGCAATAGAAACCATCATGAAGTAAATTGCCCCTAATAAAAGTGACCACCTTAATACTTTCAAACTCTGCTCCATGGACTGTAAAACTTGAAGTGCTGAAATTTAACAAATTTAATAATTCTGACAATTATTTCTCTAAAATTTATCAGCCGCGGGATTTTAGAGTATTTAATTGTTGCTCTCCGATAAGCCTTCATCGCATTACTAATTTTACAAAATTATTCTATCATTGAAATAAAATCACGACTTTATTATAATTCTTTTGTTAACCTGGGATTTCGCTCCAACGTCGAAAGAAACATTTGGGAGGATTCGCCATGAGTAAAGATAAAAAATTCGGAAAAATATCTCGCAGAAAGTTTATCAATACCTTCGGTTCTGGAGTTGTGGGAACTTACGCGCTAATTCCGACTCTACGCGATCCTGAATTGAAAACAAAAAATCAAACTCACCCTACTAATGTTGAGAAGGTAATTATTGAACTAAACGTAAATGGGGAAGCAGTAAAAGTTTTAACCACAACCCAATCTACTCTGGCTGAACTTCTTCGAGATCATTTAAGTCTGACCGGTACAAAAATTGTGTGTAACCACGGTGAGTGCGGAGGGTGCACCGTATTAATGGATGGAAAAGCTGTATATGCCTGCCACCTTCTGGCAGCAGATGCGGATGGTAAGGAGGTTATCACCATAGAAGGCTTGTTGAGAGGTGAAGAGTTGCACCCAATTCAGCAGGCTTTCGTGGAAATGGACGGACTCCAATGCGGGTACTGCACACCAGGTCAAATAATGGCGGCGTATGCATTATTACTAAAAAATCCAACACCCACGGAAGATGAGATTCGTGTGGGTCTTGCCGGAAATCTTTGCCGGTGCGCCGCTTATCCGAAAATTATTGATTCGGTAGTAGCAGCCGCTGAAAGGATGAAAAGCTAGTTTCTTCATATAATTGAACATTGGGAGGAAGCATGGCCCGAAGAATTGTTAAATCAAAATATTTTTTTGAAGAAGATTTCCTTGAAACCATAGCAGAGGTGCCGGCAGAAGAACCAAAACCCTGGCCTTCTAATGACAAATTGAAGGTGATTGGAAAATCAATATCGCGCCTGGATGGATACGACAAGGTAAGCGGCACCGCTGTGTACAGTACAGATGTTTACCTTCAAAAAATGGTTTACGCAAAAACATTACGCTCTCCGGTGGCTCATGCAAGAATCAAGTCAATCGATACCACTCAGGCAGAGAACTTTCCAGGTGTACTAAAAATACTGACTCATAAAAATGCGCCCAAAATACCCTGGTATTATGAAACCAGTATGCTCTTTGATCCCCACGTCCGCTATCAGGGAGATGAAGTGGCCTGTATCGTTGCGGAATCAACGCAGATTGCCGAACAAGCTTCAAAATTAATCAAGGTTGAATATGAGGAATTGCCCCACGTAGCAGATGTTGAGACAGCAATGCGGGATGACTCACCCCAACTGTTCGACTGGGGTAACATCGTAAGGGGAAAACCGAGTACATATAATAGAGGTGATTTAGAAAAAGGTTTTAACGAGTCCGATGTCGTGGTAAATGAAACCTATACTACACAGGTAGTTGTTCACAATCCCACGGAACCCCACAGCAGCGTCGTGAATTGGGATGGCAATAAACTTACCGTTTGGGACTCGACTCAGGCAGTTTTTAATGTGAGAGATAATATCGCAGAAGCTCTTGGATTGCCAGCCAGTAAAGTCAGAGTGATAAAAAAATATATGGGTGGTGGTTTCGGGAGTAAGCTTGAGGCAGGAAAATATACGGTAATGGCAGCCCTCATATCCAGGGAACTGGGGCGACCCCTGAAAATAACCTTGGATCGAAGAGAAATGAATTTGGCGGTGGGAAACAGACCAAATTCAATTCAAATATTAAAGTTGGGTGCCAAAAATGATGGAACGCTAGAGGCGATGAGTCATCGTTCATTCGGAGCGGTGGGTGCTTATCCAGGTGGCGCTGGTTGCAGCTGGCCCCTTCGCACCGTTTATAAATGTCCAAATGTTAGCACAGAAGAGTACAGCGTCTTAATTAATGCTGGTCGGGCGCGACCATTCAGGGCTCCTGGTCACGTACAGGGTACATTTGCATTGGATTCGATCATTGATGAAGTCGCAGAAAAACTTAATATGGATCCACTGGAATTTCGACTACAAAATTATGCTGAAATTGACCAAGTTTCCAATCAACCTTATACCAGTAAACGTTTAAGAGAAGCATATGAAAAGGGCGCCGCAGCGATTGGATGGCATAAAGAGCGAAAAACTCCCGGTTCGGACCCCGGACCACTCAAACGAGGAATTGGTATGGCCAGCCAGATTTGGTGGGGTGGTGGCGGGCCGCCGGCTTATGCAACACTTAAATTCAACCGGGATGGCAGTTTGCATATTGTATCAGGGACTCAGGATATCGGCACCGGCACATATACCATACTGGCACAGGTCGCTGCAGAGGTTTTAGAAATCCCAATTGAAAATATAATGGTGTCTATTGGTGATACTGACACTTGTCCATATGCCCCATCCAGTGGAGGAAGTACGACCGCAGCTTCTATCTCCCCGGCAGTTCGGGATGCAGCAGAACAGATGAAGGATATGCTTATTTCCGGTGCCTCAGCTATTTTGGAAATACCAAAAGATGAACTGGTATACAGTGGAGGTATGATCTCCAACAAACATGACAATTCAAAACAGACAAAAATCACAGACATCATTAATAAAATGGATGATCGGATTTTGGTGAGTACCGGAGCCAGGGGTATGAATCCGGAAGGAAATTCGGCCAATTCTTTTGGTGCACAGTTCGCAAAAGTGGAAGTAGATACGGAAACCGGAAAAATCAAGGTCATCAAAATTGTTGCCGCACATGATATCGGCAGGGTGTTAAATCAAAAAACTATGGAAAACCAGTTCCACGGCGGCATAATGCAGGGTTTAGGATTCGCCTTGATGGAACAGCGCATCATCGATCAAGGCACCGGCAAGGCGTTAACGACCCATATGTATGCTAATAAATTGCCAACCATAATGGATACCCCTGAAATAGAGATAATTATTGTAAGCGATACTGACAACCGTTTAAATAATACAGGCGTGAAAGGAATTGGGGAGCCGGCGATCATTCCCACAGCCGGCGCAATTGCGAATGCAGTATACAATGCGATTGGTATAAGATTGAAAAATTTGCCAATGACACCGGATAAAGTGTTGGACGCTCTGCAACATAAGGCATAAGCTGAGAAGGCAGGGCAAAAAGAATTAGATAATTTTGGAATGGGAGAAAACTTTGAAAACTCAGTATGCCTGTCACCCTGACGTCTTCATCCCATCGGATTGACTATACAGAATGAGGAATTACCATGAACAACTTCAAGTATCTTCAAGCCAAAACGTTGGAAGAAGCCAGTAAATTTCTATCCGCAAAGGGCATGACGAGTATTCCTTATGCAGGAGGAACCGACATTCTGGGATTGGCGAAGGATGAAATTATTGCCCCGGATCAACTTGTTAATCTGAAAAAAATCGATAATCTAACCAATATCAATTATCAAGCAGGAGCTGGATTAACTATTGGCGCGTTGACAACCATAACAGAAATAGCTGAAAATGAAGTCATAAACGGAAGATACCCAGTATTACACCAGGCAGCCAGCGAGGTTGCCTCTCCGCAATTAAGAAATCTGGGAACGATTGGTGGAAATTTATGTCAGCGGCCGCGATGCGCCTACTTCCGGGAGGATTTCGACTGTATCCGCAAAGGTGGTGATATTTGTTATGCCTATTCCGGTGAGAATAAGCTGCACTGTGTTATCGGGGGAGATCCATGCTATATTGTTCATCCATCGGATCTGGCAGTTGCATTGCTTGCGCTTGATGCCCGTATTAAAATTCATACCGGAAAAAAATCACGTATAATACCAATTAAGGAGTTTTTCATCCTTCCGGAACTGGATTTTATGAGAGAAAATATTCTAAAAGACGGAGAAATCATTACGGAGATTCAAATAGATGAGCAGCCTCCAAATACAAAGAGTGGGTATATAAAAATAAAGGAAAGAGCGGTCTGGGACTTTGCGTTGGTAAGTATAGCTGCGGTCATTCGTAAGAGTGGAAATTCACTTCTTGGGGGCCGAATCGCCTTTGGTGGTGTGGCGCCTATTCCCTGGCAGGAAGAGAAAGTTAATCGAAGGTTGAACGGATTAATGATCAACGAAAAATCGATTAGCGACGTAAGTCAAATGGCGCTTGCAGATGCTACTCCTTTAGAGATGAATGCATATAAAGTGCCGCTTGCCCGTAATATCCTGAAGAGAATCCTGACGATCCTGACCGGGTAATATTCCTTTTCGGGTTCCTTTCAAGGGGCTACAATACCAGAAATAGATTATTCTTTTTTTAATTCATCCAATAGTGATCGGTAATCTGCCGGAGTATTGATATCCTGCAATACCTCTTTGTAGGGACAATCCCAATATTTTTTATTAATTTGTTTGCTGGAGCTAATTTCCCTTAAGTTGCCTGAAGGAGAGTACTCGATAATCTTTGGAAACAATCTGGAATTGATTAAAATTGGGTGGCCTTTTTGAAATAAATATTTCGGTTGGATCCAATCCACTGATTCATTAATCATATTGACGAATTCCAGATAAAATGATAATGGCAACCCTGGTTGATCCACAAAATGATACATTAGCCAATCAGTCAGACTCAGTTGTTTGATGCCATTCTGTAACGAGGAAAACATTCCTTTGTCATAATCAGGATTTGAATAAATCTCAATTTTTTCCCCTAAATTCATCAATACTTGTGCGGGTATATCCGGAGATACGTGTTCAATCAACTTCTCCGGATTGCTTAAAAGATTTTCAACCAAATCTTTGATTCTATTACCTTCGTGTCCCACAACAATGATAATTTTGCTGCAAATCGCTGCCATCTTCAGTGGAATTAACAAACAAAACGGGAGACCATTAAATTGCAGCAATGGTTTGAATTTTCCCATTCGGTTTGAAAACCCCGAACTAATCACTAATCCGTTTATTTTCATTTATGCACTCGGTTTTTTTAAGAATCATAATGATGTTCAAAAATTTTTCAGATTTTATGACACGCCATAGAATTGCTAAAAAAAAATAGACTGATTCTTTGCTTCGCACTTTCTTACGATATCAATAAAGAAATGTTACCCCTGCTATTCCAATACTATTTTTTATGTCTAAACAAAAACCGGAAAAAACCTTTTATGTTTTTGAGGTTTGTTTCAATCTGGTAATTAACTCAATCAAGCTTACTAAAATTAAAATGATAACCAATGACCACAAGATAACATAACCACGAGCAGGGATTCGAAGATCTCCAAAAATTAACCAGGCTGCCAGTACAATTCCTCCACATAAGTTTATTACAATGGCTCCTGCCATGCCCAATCCTTCTGAAACGCTAGATTTTCTTGTAATCTCTATTATTAAGGCAATTCCAATTCCAAAGGGGATGCTGCCCAATATGGTGGTGTAAAACCTTTCGTCTGCAACAGGGATTCCAGTTGTTTTTGCTAATTCAGGTGTATAGACCAGTAAAAAGATACCCAATATCAAATTAATGATGGCATCGATTATTAAAATGGAATGTTTCATAATCTTAAATCTTGTTGAATCAGTGGCAAAAATGAAAAATAATAACCCTACATAACCAAACCTACTACAATTATTACCAGTTCTTAATTTCATCCCCACTTTTTTAAAAACCTCCATCGTAACCTTTCCTCAATAGCAAGGTTTTTAATGCCTTCCAACACGATTTTAATCCCTGTTTACATATACTTTAGAACAAGATTTGAGCGTTTTCCCCGAAATTTTTAACTTTTTTCTTGACATCGTTCTTGAATTGTGTTATACTTCAATCGCTCATAACGCTCATTGTAATTTTACAAGTTGAAAATACTAATTCTTAATCTAATTCAAATCATTTAATCAAATTAAAGGAGATGTATCATGACCCCTCTCAAATTAGTTTTTAGTGTAATCAGTATTATTGCGTTGTTAGTTGTAAGTGGTTGTAGTGATGACAATGAATCGCCGGTGAATTCTACACCAACGACCTCAAAGGTTCGGGTCATCCATAGTAGCTATGATGCACCTGCGGTTGACATCAGAGTGGATGGCCAGGTGGCTATCTCCAATCTTGCATATGGTGAATCATCCGGTTATGCTGATGTGCCAACAGGCACCTGGAATATTCAGGTTACCCCTACTGGTGCAAGTACTCCGGTAGTAATCGAAGCAGATCTGCCGATCGAAGCAAACAAGGAATACAGTATTATTGCAGTTGGAGATTTGGCATCCATTACACCGGTAGTAGTCGAAGATAACCGTTCTTCAAATTCTTCAAAAGCAAAATTAAGGTTTCTGCATGCATCACCGGACGCCCCCGTAGTGGATATAAAATTAGATAGAGGAACAGGGCCTGCAGTATTTTCTAACCAAAAATTTAAGGATTTCACACCATACACGGAAGTGGATGCAGGAAGCTATACGTTTGTTGTTACTCCTTCAGGCTCTTCGGACGAAGTATTTGTATTTAACCCTATAACTGTTGAAAACGGAAAAGTCTACACAGTTATCGCCCAAGGGACGCTTTCCAATAAGGATAATATCACATTTACAGCACGGCTGTTTGTAGATAATAACGATGGAAAGGCTTCAGTGGATTTGGTGGCGGCCACCGCCAATGTATTAGTAACCCATGCATCGCCGGATGCACAGGGCGTGGACTTACTGGTTGATGGAATAGTAGTAAATAATCAGCCGCTGAATTACCCTGATAATACCGGATATCTTACAATCAACGCTGGCACCAGAAACATAAAAGTTAATCCGTCAGGAAGTGCCGCCAGTGTGATAGATGCAAATTTGACTTTAGAGGCAAATAAGAACTATTCAGTCTTTGCTGTTGATATCGTAAGCAACATTACTTCGCTGGTATTGGAAGATGATTTAACGGCTCCGGCTGCAGGTAAGGCACATGTCCGTTTTATTCATCTGTCGCCTGATGCACCGGCCGTCGATATCACGTTGACAGATGGAACGGTGGTATTCGGTAATAAGGCGTTTAAAGAGTTTACAGATCTTACTCCTCTTAATGCTGGAAATTACGATTTGCAAGTCAGGGCTGCGGGAACCTCAGCCGTAGTGTTAAATTTGCCAACAATCGCTTTGCAGGACGGCAAAATCTATACTGTGTTTGCTAAAGGATTTTTATCAGGTGGATCACAATCTTTGGGTGCAGAAATTATCCTCAAAAACTAACCCGCAAATCCGCATACAGACCTCCTGTCGCGTCCCAACTGTACCCATTACAAGGCTGGTTCAAGAATGAACCGGCTTTTTTATTTTTCAATCGCAAACAATTAATTATTAATTCGAAAGGTTGAATTCACCTCGACTTTTTTGCTACCATTCTAATAATGCTGGCTTCACCCCGGTGGTAATCCCCTGCATCTAAATTCAAAATCAATTCTTTCAAAACTTCGATCTGCATTGTTTTGAAATCCTCACGCAATTCCTTAACACTGAATAGCATATTCAGGTCCTTTGGTCCCCCAGAATTTCTTTTCAGTTGAGCTTTAGAAAATGCCTCCAAGAAAATCAAACCATCTTTTTTAAGGCTGGAAATGAACCTAGTATGGATATCCTGTCGAATATCTCTATGCATGCGACAATAAATCAGTCCAATTGAATCATATTCTTCGGGAAGCAACATTATCTCGGTGTAATCCGCGATCTTATAATTTATATTTACCTTTTGTTTTCTGGCAAGCTTAAGCGCCTTTTCTCTTCCATTCTGACTGATATCAAATGCATCAACCTGCCAACCTTTTATTGCAGCATAAACTACATTTCGTCCTTCACCTTCCCCGGGTAAGAGCAATTTGCCGGGAGCGATTTTATCAATGATCTGTTTAAAAAAATCATTAGGCTCCAAACCATAAACATATCCTTCGCTTGAGTATCTCTGGTCCCAAAACTCTTTCATAGTAATTAAATTCTCAGTTTAGATATACGATCAAACAAAAAAAGCCAGTGCAACGCCTCACACTGGCTTCAATAAAGATTTCTGCCAAAAGAAAGACTAACTTTGCACGACAAAATTCACCTTGTCTTCCCTATTCAAAGCAAATCCAGATATCTCTCTTTTAATATATATCGGTGGTGAAGTTCGTGCCCGGAGATAATATAGGCCACCGCACGTACGGTGAATTCAAAACCACTGGCAGTTCCCCTTCTCATCCAGACACTTTCCGCGAAACTCTTAAATAGAACAAGAGTGGCTTTCCGTATTGCTCGAAACTCATCGGTTAAATCTAATAAAGACCGGGAATCGAAGTCTCCATTTTCCACATAACCATTCTGCTCGAAACTGGGCAACGGTGTTTTATCATTTCTTCCAAAACATAATCCTCTGAAAGAAAAGACCCGTTCTGTGTCGGAAATATGCCCGACCATTTCTTTGATGCTCCATTTTCCATCTCCGTACCTGAAATTTGCCTGGTGGTCATTTAAGTTCTCGACCAGCTGTAGCGTCTCATCAATCTGCGTTTCTAAAATATTCAAAATATTGCCTTCCGGGACCAACTTTATGTACCGCCCATAATATTCAGCATATTCTGAAGCATCTGGTTTTGTGGAAAGATATTCAGTCATTGAATGTTTCTCCCCTCAATAATTTACTTTGAATAAGTAATAAATTTTTAATTGATTTTCTGGCTAAAAGACGGAACAGATTATTCTCTGAAATGGCAGCCCATATTGGTTTTGTTTTTCCAGGCGGCTGCCGCGACAATAATTGCAGAGCGCACCGCATTACGCAAACCAATCAGGGCATCGGTCAAAAAAGTTTTCCGGTAAAATTCTTCGATTTCTATTTCGAGGTTGTGAAGTTCGTGTAAGGCTCTTTCCAGACGCGAACCGGTGCGAATTAATCCAACATAGTTCCACATAATATTCTGGATGGAACTCATATCCTGGTGAATCAACACCGGATCAGGCATCTCCGTACCAGGATCTTTCCAAGAAGGATAATTGTCGGCATCTGGCTGAGGTTCCTTCAAAATATTGGCCTTAATATCATTGGCAGAACGATATCCCCATACCAGACCCTCCAAAAGAGAAGCACTGCCCAGTCGGTTGGCGCCATGCAAACCGGTACATGAAACCTCCCCAACCGCATAAAGATCTTGAATGTCGGTTCTCCCCCACTCATCAACCCAAACGCCTCCACAAAAGTAATGGGCTCCCACAACTACCGGAACCAATTCTTCAGTGATATCCACCCCGTATTGCAGACACTGTTCATAAATTCCCGGAAATCGTTCCAAAATTTCATTTTTGCTGATGTGGGAATGCAGATCCAGATACACATTAGGAACTTTCATTTCCAGCATTTCCAGTCCGATACTGCGTGCAACTACATCACGAGGCGCCAGATCTTTCCATTCCGGATCGTATTTCTGCATAAATGGTTTTCCGTTGGCATGCACCAATTTCGCGCCTGCACCTCTTACGGCCTCAGATATAAGAAAATGCGGTGCCTGTTGATGATGAAAGGTGGTGGGATGAAATTGAATAAACTCGCAATTGATCACCCTCGCACCAGCACGGTACGCCATCGCCAGACCGTCTCCCCTGGCCCCGGCCGGATTGGTGGTTCGTAAATAGATTTGTCCGAGGCCTCCGGTGGCAAGGATGGTTCTTTTTGAAAGATAACGGTATACTTTTTTCTGCTTCTGATTCAACACATAGGCACCCACACAGGAATTCGGCTCGTAAACTGCCAGACGGTTCTTTGAATGATGTGAAGGAGTCAACAAATCAACTGCCGTATGGGAAGTCAGCAAATTCACATGGGGATGCTTTTTTAAGGAATTTAAAAGGGCAATTTCAATGGCCCGGCCGGTCGAATCGGCCGCGTGCAGTATTCTGTTTGTTGAGTGCGCGGCTTCGCGAATTGTGGCAAGGTTATTCTTTTCATCCCTGTCGAACGGAACAGCAACTTTATCAACCAATATTTTTTTTACCAGTTTTGGGCCTTCTTCAGCCAGCAGCTTTACTGCCCAGGGATTACTGTGTCCGGCACCGGCCCTGAGGATATCCTGTGCCAGCAATTCTGAGGAATCATCCGGTCCTCTGAATATAATGCCACCCTGAGCATAATATGTATTCGATTCTTCCGGTTCTGCGGCGCTGGTAATCACAGTCACTGCAACGCCGGCTTCGGCCAGTTCCAAAGCGGCGGTTCCCCCCGCTATACCGCAACCAATAACCAGAACATCAGTTTCGAAATAGTCCTGCATAATGTTTTTATCCAAATTCCAGCATACGTTCAACCGCCCGGTACGCTTTTACCCGAATCTCTTCCGGTACATGCACTTCATACCGGATATATTTCAGCGCATTTAAAGTGTCTTCCAGAGTAATCTGATTCATGTGGGGACATCGCACGCTGCAGAGCCTCAACAGTTCTTTTTCGGGATTAGCAGCCACAATGTTATCACCCATAGAACATTCTGTAAGAAGCAGATACCGGGGCGCATCGGTTTGCTCCACATATCTGATCATGGCCGATGTGCTGCCGGAGTAATCAGATGCCTCCACCACCTCCGGACTGCATTCCGGGTGCGACAAAATGACCACATCAGGAAATTGTTTGCGTACGTTGACAATATCTTCAAGGGTGAATTTTTCATGCACTTCACAGCGGCCCCGCCAGCCAATCATATCAAACTGCTTTTCCGCAGTAGAATCTCCATTTGGCAAAGGAAAAATGATGGTTTTACCGGTCTCTTTGGCTACGTTTTTAGCGAGATATTCATCGGGGAGGAAAATGACTTTTTCGGATTTAAGCCCTTGAACCACTTTTGCGGCATTGCTGGATGTACAGCATACGTCAGTTTCCGCTTTTACATCGGCATAGGTATTTACATAGGTAACAACCGGCACACCGGGAAATTTTTCCTTCAGTTTTCGCACGTCTTCGGCGGTGATACTGGCGGCAAGCGAACAGCCCGCTTTTTCCGATGGAATTAACACAGTCTTATCCGGGCTGAGAATTTTGGCTGTCTCGGCCATAAACTCCACTCCGCAAAAAATGATGATATCCTTTTCGGTTTTGGCAGCCAGACGGCTTAATTCCAGCGAATCGCCCGTATAATCGGGGATGGAGTGAAACAGCGCCGGTTCCATATAGTTGTGGCCTAAGATAACGGCATTTTTTTCTTCCTTCAGCCGGTTGATTTCGTAGGCCAGTTCCGCTTTGTAGCGCAATTCTCCATCCGGCATCACATCGGAAAGTTTTTGTCTTAACTGTTGATAGAGCTGTTCAACACTCATGTATTACTCCTGTAATGAAAAACTAAATAAGTTAGTAATATACAAGTCGGAATTCAATAGAAAGGTGGTTATTTAGAATGAATATTAGACGAAAATTGATAAGTAGGAGATATGAGCATTATTTGATCCGTCTAATGCCGTGAATCATAATCTTTTCTAGTAGCATCTGCCCCTCCACCGGCTGCTGGTGAATCTTCTTAACCACATCCATTCCTTGTATCGCCCGGCCAAAGGCGGCAAAACCCTGCCCGTCAGGATTACGTTTTCCGCCGTAATCCAGCTCCGGCTGGTCTCCCACGCAGATAAAAAATTCGCAGGTGGTAGTTCCCGGCTCCAGACGTGCCATGGAGATTACCCCGTCTTTATGGCGGAGTCCGGTCATGCGGGTTGTCTCATGTTCGATCGGTGCCAATCGGATGTCTGTTTCTTCAAATCCCAACCCACCCTGAATAACCTGGATCTTGACAGAGTCTTCGGGTTGATTGTTAATCGTGACGACCCTGTAAAAATGAGCGCCCGCATAGCGCTGTTCATCTACATATTTCAAAAAATTTGCAGCGGTAACCGGAGCTTGTTTCTCATATATTTCAATTTTAATATCGCCTAATTCCGTTTTCATCAGCACGACAGGATTTTTTTCGCTGCATCCTGCTATGAGCAATCCAAATGTTAAGAAAAACCAGAATGAAATGAATCCTTTTATTTTCATGTAAATGGTATTGATTTTTTCTCGGTTGAAGCTTCTGAAAAACTCAACTCTCCAACAAGTGTCATCCCCAACTCGTTTCAGCATCTGTTCTTTAGAAATTCTCAAATATCGTATTTTTCTGCAAAAGCCACTAAAGCTTGCTCGAAAATTTCGATTGGCGGGCGGACCAGCCCTGCCCCAATCTGACCAATACCAGCCTTTTTGTGAGCAATACCGGTGTTTACACGCGGTGTAATCCCGGTTTCAACTACTTTGCGCAAATCGATACCGGTAGGTGTTCCGCGGAAATTCAAGTAAGGGATAGTGAAATATTTGTGCTCGCTGAATGTGATTTCATACATTTCCATCGTGGCACTTAACGCGTCTTTTGGTGTGCCGCTCACGAATGTCACAATAGCTGGAGCGGCAGCCATGGCGAATCCTCCGATGCCAGCGGTTTCGGTAACGGTGCTATCACCGATATCGGCATTGGCATCCTGGTCCCCATAACCGGGGAAATAGAGCCCCTTTGGTATTTGTGCAGGAGCTGCAAACCATTGATCTTCCAGCCCGCTGACACGGATTCCAAAATCGGTACCGTTGCGGGCCATGATGGTAACAATGGTGCTTCCTTCAATTCCGTGTGCCGAATCAGCCATTGCCTTGCAGGCAGCCATCACCGGATTTAGTACGCTTAGTGCATTATCGCCAATATTATTTAAGACTTGGGAGCAGATCTTCTTATCCGGCGCGACTTCCGCGATATAAGGGGCAAGCGCTTTCAAAAACAGAATCGAACCGGCTTTATTGCGATTATGTCCCTCATCTCCCATATGAAGGGCCTCAGAAAGCAGCGCTTTGATGTCAATCCCTCCGCTGGCCTTGATTGCATCATTTAGAACCGGGGACATTACTTCTTCCATCCATTTCAAACGATCCTGGACATCATTATCGAACGCGCCATATCGCAATACCTTCCCGTATCCTTCGTTCAAATTTGAAAATGCCCGGTTACCATGATTTTTATTCTCGATGATATAAACTGACATGGAGGGTGAAATCACACCGGCCATGGGGCCAACTGCTTGGTGATGGTGACAGGGCTCGAGCCGGAATTCTCCGCTTTTGATAAGGGATTTAGCTTCGTCTTCATTTTGTGCTTTTCCTTCAAAAATAAGTGCGCCGGTAATGGCGCCCCGTAAAGGACCGGATGCCCGATCCCAGGTTATCGGTGGCCCGGCATGAAGCAGCAGATTATCCCGCATCCCGGGAATGACCTCTCCGGCTTTCCCCAGTCCAACCAATACTGCCCGTGCTTCAATCATTCGTCCGGTCGCCTCTTTATTGGCTTTCTCAATGTCCATAACGTTTCCTTCAAGTTTATTTATTCTTCATTCTTTCCAAAATGGAAATCAGTTTTTCATCGCCCCCGGCAGGAGGCCGCCAGTCCAGGTGAATGACCGGCACCTTTTGTGCACCAAGGCTTTTAGAAAACGATTCCAGCCCGATATTGATGGCTTCAACGGGTTTGGTTAATATTGCAAGATCTACCGGCGGTAGTTCTCTATTATCTGCATAAGATTGAAGTCGCTCTACCGCATAAACAACAACAGCCCTGCAGCTCGTTTCCACCCGGGCACCACCTTTCCGGAACTGTTCCAATTGATTGCTCAAATCCTGAGGATCTTCATCCGTACCTACAAGAATAATGACAACCTCCAGATCCCGACCGGACTTCCTTGCCAAAGAGATGACGTCTGAAATCGCGGGTGCAAGTTCACTGGCCGGATCAGGATGAGCGCCGAAGCCAAGTACCACATCCATCAGGATAATAGCAACATCGGGATAGCTAGCTTCTTGCTTTAATCTTTCGATTCGAAGCGAGTTATCCAGCATGGGATGGGGACGACCGCGGGTAAATTCATCATCGCCAAGATCCACAATGGTGTGACCTTTGCTTCTCCAGGAATCGATTAGTTTGTATTCCTTTTTTAGAGGGATGTTTGAATAGACTTCCGGCAGATAATTTTGCAGAATGAGTAAACTCTCGTAAGCCAAGGTTCCCCCGGAAAAGATACCACGCAAATATTTCTTTTCCTTGTTTGATGATATTTTTCCTGCTGCAGGAGTTGACTGAGCCTTTGAATTAGCCAGATTAACCGCTAGTTCTGCAACCCCATCCAAAGAAGAGGAAAAATATAAGTTCTCTGCAGTTCCTGTTTTTGAGTAGGATGAAAATCCGATAAAATTTATTACAACCGGTTTGCCGGCGCCCCGGGCATTATGAAAAATTTTTAAAGCTACCTCATTATCGGGAGGTTTTGAAATCACGACAATAACTTTTGTCTCAGGATCACGCCCAAGGAGACTAAGACCCTGTAAAGCGGTAATTCCGCCAACTTCGATTGACAAATCCCGTCCGCCGGTTCCAATAGCATGTGAAATACCGCTGCCCAGTTGATGAATTCTTGATGTCACCTGCTGTAAACCGGTTCCCGAAGCTCCCACCAATCCAATCGGCCCTCTGCGAACCCGATTGGCAAACCCAAATCCCACTCCGTTAATAATAGCAGTACCGCAGTCCGGACCCATTACAAGCAGACCATTTTGACTGCCAAGTTCTTTTAGTGAGATTTCCTCTTTCAGCGGCACGTTATCGCTGTAAAGGAATACATGTTTTCCAGATTGCAGAGCCTCACGAGTAACTCCTGCGGCGTAATTCCCCGGTACCGAAACCAGTATCCATTCAGCATCCGGCCTTATTTTTACTGCGGATGCCAATGTTTTAGGAAGATAATCTTGTTCAACAGTATCATGTCGACGGGAGAGTAGATTTTCAACTTCCGCCAAAGCTGCATTAATGGTTGCAGATGTATCACCTTCAATACTGATAATAAGGTCGTCGGGCTGAGCGGACCTTGCCTCCGTTGTCAAGAGGTTGTTCTGTTTTAACAGCTCCTTATTTGCTGTGGATCCCATCATTACACCAACATTTGTAACACCGGATAGTTTCTTTAGTGCTGCCTGCAACCCCATTAAAACTACAGAATCGTAATAAGTACCATGCCTGATTTCACTTTTTATTTCTGCCATTGCTGCCTGCAAACTTTATATTTTGTTCAGATTGGATCTCTATTTTTAACATAAAAAAATAACCAGAATACCTTCTGGATCAAAGAGTGTTTCCAGCCTATTCAACAGTTCTAACAAATTAACTGATTTTTAATTTAAATGAAATAACCTTTCTCGTGATTCTAATTTTATTGGCTGTTAAGAGTATAATTATTGCACAAAAAAATATCTATGTTGATTACCTGCTGTGGAATTATGAAGTGTCAAAATTTCCTCGATCATACCCCGCTATGAGTGAGAATTTTCACTGTAACAGTTGAAGTACTTCAGATAGAAGTTGATCACAGACCGCTGGGAAACTTCTGTTTTTTTAATGGCACAGGAATTGTAATTGTTTTGTAGAAAAAGGAATTTCAAATGATTACCAGAAAGATACTATTAATTGTTTTGTTGTCACTACCGCTGGCCTCTTACCTTGTATCAAATCCCTCATATAATGAGGAATTGCCTGGCTGTTTTGGTGCAAAATGTCATGCAATTGAAGATGGAATTGTCTCGGCATCTCCTCTCAACAATATTCAGGTTGAAGTCTCAGTTGCAGGAGCTCGGGAAGGCGATAGGATTGCCGGTGAATTATTGGACATGGATGGAAATGTTTTGGATTATATTGACAATACCCACGAGAATCCGTTTATACTAACTGCACCGAAACCGGGTAAATACATTGTCAACGCGGGGTTTAAGAACATGGGTTTACGATGGGATTCTGCGGCCGTAAAATTAATGAAACCGAAAATACAGTTACCCTCTTCTGGATTATCCAGTACCAGGAACAGACTATACCAAAATCATCCTAATCCTTTTAATAATGAAACAGTTTTAAAATTCTCACTTCTCAATGATACCTATGTAGAGTTTTCAATCTATAATTTGCAGGGCCAAAAGGTAAAGACCCTCGCGAATGACCATTTTTCGGAGGGCATTCATTCATTGCGATGGGACGGCCATGACGATCAAGGCAACGGCAGTCCATCCGGGGTATATTTTGCAGTGTTTACAAGTGATGAATATAATACCACCATGCGCATCACACTGGCAAAGTAAATATAGTTTAAAAGGTATGAATTTCGACTCATTTTATCGAATCTTTTTCGGAGTCCCTTCAATATTGTTTGATTTTAGGAAATCCTCTTTGTAAATATCCAATTATGGATGGCTATTCCAAATTTTGATAATTTCACTATTCGTACTATACGATATTCCTCTCGATTGAGATTAGCAATAAAGTAGGCTACATCAGATATCCGGGCGGGAGACCATATAACTTTGATTTTTAATAATATTTCACAATAAAAAGTGACAAAAAAATGCCCGTCAGTGATTGTGTTTCATTTTTACAGTGGAGTTTGCCCAGGCTTCATTATCGCTGGGCCGGTTTCAGAAAGGTGAGAGGACAAGTCTGTAAACGGATTCTAAGGCGAATCAGACAATTAGACCTACTGAATTATGACGGGTATAAATATCATCTTGAAAATCATGAACTAGAATGGGATATTCTGGATAGCTATTGCCGGATTACCATTTCAAGGTTTTACAGGGATAAAAAATTGTGGGAGCAGCTCCAAAAAGATCTTTTACCATCTTTGGCAAAACAGGTGACAAAGGATGGGGAAAGCGAATTAAATTGCTGGAGTATCGGTTGCTGTAACGGCGAGGAGCCGTACACGCTCAATATTATATGGAATCTTTTTGTAAAACCCGAAACAAAATCAAAAATCAATTTAAAAATTCTTGCAACGGATTCTGATCCTAATATAATCGGACGGGCAGAACAGGGTAGATATTCAGCAGGTAGTCTTAAGGATTTTCCTAAACAGTTGACTCCCATGGCTTTTACTCAATACTATCACAAAAGAGCAACATTTTTAGAATCTCAGCAGACCGAACGAAGATCACCAAAACAAAATAGAGTAGAAAATGGAAATGGAATTACGTCTCGCAAAGTTTGCTACAAAATTCGAGATGAATTTAGGGAGAATGTTATTTTCAAATGTCAGGATATCCGCAGGGAGATGCCTAAAGAGAAATTTCGTCTGGTTTTTTGCCGGAATCTGGTTTTCACATATTTTGATGAAGAGCTGCAAGCAGGACTATTGAAAAAAGTTGGTGATAAACTGTTTTCGAATGGATATCTGATCATTGGGAGGCACGAATCGCTGCCTCTAGGGAGCGGTGTATTTGTGCAGTATGATAATTCCGGCTCTATTTTTAGGAAAGAATAATAAACCAATAAAGGGAACGAAATGAAAATTGCGTTGATTCAGCAGAATGCCTCAATGGATCGTGAAGCAAATCGGCAGAAAGGATTGTCGGCGGTGAAAGAGGCAGCAAGGAACGGTGCACAAATAATCGGTTTTGCGGAACTGGCATTTGAGCCGTTTTATCCTCAGAAACCGGCCAGTGGATATGTATTAAGGTTCGCTGAAACAATTCCCGGTCATACCACCGAGAGATTTGCCGCTTTGGCAAAAGAATCCGAAGTGGTAATTGTATTAAATTTGTTCGAACGGGAGAGGAACAAAACATTTGATACCTCTCCGGTAATTGATGCCGATGGCAAGATTCAGGGAATCACCCGCATGGTGCATATCACAGATTATCCCTGTTTCCATGAAAGAGGATATTATTCACCAGGAGACAAGGGGGCACCGGTCTACGATACTGCGTATGGAAAGATCGGCGTGGCAGTCTGTTATGATCGACACTATCCCGAGTACATGCGTGCGCTTGCTTTAAAGGGTGCGGAGATTGTTTTTATCCCACAGGCCGGGGCAGTAGATGAATGGCCGGACGGACTCTATGAAGCAGAAATGAGGGTTACTGCTTTCCAGAATGGATATTTTACCGCTTTGTGCAACCGCGTTGGGGAAGAAGAGTTCCTCACTTTCGCCGGGGAATCATTCATTTGCGATCCATATGGTGAAGTAATTGCCCGGGCCGGAAAGCAGTCAGAGGAAATCCTTTACTGCGATGTGGATCTGAAACAGGTGAAGACCTCCCATGCAAAAAAATTATTTTTGGCCGATAGAAGGCCTGAACTTTACAGAGACTGGCTTGTAGACAAAGGCTGAAATTTTACTTAACCGGTTAATTATAAATATGAAAGACCATAATTGATCCTACCTGTGAATAACTAAAAAGGTTAAATCTAATAGAGGAGACTACAGAATAATCAAAGGTGTACATACCATGTTTTATTCCTCTCAACCGGAGGAGCTTCGAAAATTTATTCGGGATAAATTGGGCTTCAGTGCCACAGATGTGGGAGACGGCTGGTTGATATTTGATATACCGGAGGCGGATATGGGCGTTCATCCGGTGGAAAAGGGAGAGGCAATGGGGCCGCCTTCCGGAAGAGCCTCCATTTCATTTTATTGTGATAATCTGCAGCAAACCATAAACACACTTCGCTTAGGCGGGATCGAATTCACCGATGACATTTCCGATGGCGGATATGGCTTAACCATTGATTTTAAGATGTCCGGAAATTTTGAAGCGGAACTGTATCAACCTCATCATAGAAAAGGGCAATAACCAACCTGGTAGGGCCCCTTCATTTTAAAAAATAGTCGGTTTCATCCCTATGGAAGCCCGAAAAAACTACTACTATTTTATGATTTCCTTTTAATTCTCCTTCCCGATAAATACCGGTTTTTATTATTCAAAACATTTCTGAAAAAGTGCATGTGAACTGTCATCCATTTTCCATCTCATTTGGTTTTATGTGCTTCCAACTCTATCTCTATCATAAATTCCGGCAATGCCAGACCTTTGACTTCTAACCATGTACCGGTTGGGAAATTCTTCGTGTAGATTGTATTCCGATAACCGGATTGTTCCAGAAACTCAGCCATGTTTGTTGTAAAAATATTTTCAACAACAACATCGTCGAAAGTATAACCATAGTGGGTTAATACTTTGTTTAAATCAGAATAACAATTTTTCATTTGTTGTTCCAAATCTCCGGCTGCAGTTGGATTACCCGCATCATCCATGCTAACAGCTCCGGATATTAGCAAGTCATCGCCAATACGTACTGCATGTGAGTAACCATAGCTTTTTTCAGCCTCAGGCCGCAAAAGAAAATACTCGTGAGATGAATCGGGTATTTTCTGCTGGCACCCGATTAAAACGACAAATATCATTATTAGAAATGGTAAACCTGTTTTTAGAATTGTCTGATTTGTCTTTTTCATAGTAAAAACTCCTTTTTGGCTTGTAATTAAAACATTTTTGAAAAATGCATGTGAACAGTAAGCCATTTTCCATCTTGCTTTACCAATACCATACTGGCTCTACCACTTTGCGTTTTTAGTTTCTCTCCTTTCGGTTTCCATTTGAATGTATAGTATCCGGTTACGACAGCGGAATTTCCATTGTAAACTTGGACAAGATTATCTTGCTGATGATAGTTCACATACTCAAGTGCAGCGGTTCCCTCAATAAAAGCCTTCCACGCAGCGGCATCATGGCGCAATGGCGATACAACATATGGGAACTCAGTATTATCTTCAGCAAACAGTGAAAAATATGTTTGATAATCATGGTTGTTAAAAGATTCAACCGCTTTATCAAGTGTTGCTTGAATATCCTCTTTATCACCTGCAAAAATGCTGCTGATTAGGGTAGTAAGAAGCAGAATTAATACAATATACTTGAAATGTTTCATTGTCTTACCTTTCATGTGTGATTTATGAAATAGTTGATTAGCCTTTTGGTTGTTCCAGTTTTAATCCGGAAGCTTTCTTCATGGCTGCCATTGCTTCTTCGACAGTAATGAGTACGGTCGTTTTAATTTTTGAAGTGCCACCGGCAGCAAACGAAGCCATCGTTGTTGCCAGGCCCGAAACATTATCGGGCATTTCTGCTATTACGATTCCGTCATACTCGCCGTAAGAATAGTAGAATGCCAGCATCCTGCCGCCAAGTTTCTCTATGAGATTCCTCACCGCAACCGAACGATCTTCCGGGTTTTGAATTAGTTTTCCTACCGTTTCAGATTTATATGAAAATTGAATCATTGAGACTGGCATTTTTTTCTCCTTCTTAATTAATTTGATTTGGTCTATTTTGCGACTTTACAATTAGATATTTAATTCAGACGCTGTGGATGTACCTATCCAGTTGTATTTTACACTTGGCCGACCATTTTCGGACAGAAGCTGTATTTAATTTGGAGCTGGCCCACCATGGTCCCCGATTAAAACCCATTTATCTCCCTGCTTCATTAGAATGTCTGTCCAGTTGCCATTCCTCATGTTTTCTTTTCCTTCCTTGTCCTGAACCAATCGTGAGTAGTAATAATGGACAATCGCTATGTCGCCATGAACCTTAATTTCAACTGGTTTGATGTCTTGAATCAGAATTTTGTTGTTTGCAAAATCGTGGCTCAGAAATTTGCGCACGTCAGCCTTATTACTTGGAAGCGCATTGAGGTTAAACCATCCACTGTAATCATCATGAAAGTAACTCATGAATCCTTCCAGGTCGCGCTTGGCATCCAGATCCCAGTAAGTCTGAACAGTTTTCCAAACCTCTTTATGTTTCTCGGACCAATCCTGTCCGAACAATTGGGCCACTGTGAACATCGCTAAGACTAATGTTAACAGTACTAATTTGGATAAAGATTTCATGATAATTTCTCCTTTGCTTTGGGAATTGTTTGTCCATTGCTTTGTTGATTGAATTTTCAATATTTCTTTTAGTGTATAATGTTGCTGGCTAAATGGTTAAATTTTTTTCTGCTCATTGGTTGAGAATCGACCATAAAGCAAACCGACTACATTCATTTCAACTTGGAATAGGGCAATCCCCGGAGAAATGATGTTGTGATGCTATTGGCATAGTCATCAAATTTCTTTCCCAGCGTTTTCCATTCATCGCTGGTTAGGAACGCCACCCGCGCTTTGTTGTAGGCTTCCATATTTTCAAACTCTGCAACCAGAATGGATACGCCGATATCACCGACAATGGTCTGCCAGGCTGCTACTTGTTTATAGCCATATTTCTCTTGCGCCGGCAGCAACTCATTTGCCATAAAAGCATGGAACTCGCCCAATTTACCTATCGGTACATCCACATTGGCCATCCAGTATACCTTGGTCATAGTGTCCTGAGCCAAACCTTTGTTCTGGCCAAGCAATGATAGTACAGCCAACATACTGATGAATATTGCGAACTTCTTCATAATGCTTCCTCCTGATTAGTTGGGTTATTGGATTAAATTCGACAACGGCTTTTTGCCGCTGCCTTTTCAAAAACATGTTCAGATGCTCACTAACGCATAAAAATCTTCTTCTTCCTATCAAATAATTACTCGCTCTAGACAAGAAGATATTGAATTCAAATTCAATATTTCAATGCGAAAATGTTGGTAATAAGAATCTATCTGGTTTTAATAGATCTAAGTGGTCTTATCTTTCTCAATCATTTAGAAGCATGTAGTGGAAAAATGTATCAGGCGGTTATTAACTTCCTCGTGTGCTACTTACCGCACTAAAATTTTTGAATTCCTATAAAGGCAAATGAAAATAACTATCTACATTAATAATTGAGGCAAAATTCGATATTGGCGCGGTAAATATATTCTCTAAAAAATGGCTTTGCAAATAATATTTTGCTTGTGAAAAAGGTTTTTGAGATTGCATCATCTCTCCGGAATCCGGCATGACGTGGCAGGTCAAGTTACAGTGATAACTTGTCTTACGAATAAGAACAAGCGGTCATTAACGTGCCTGTTTCGATGCAAAGTGGTGAAATTCTATTTTACAAGGATCATCTGCTTCGCACCAGTGTAACCACCTGCGGTAATTCTATATACATAAACACCGGCAGCGACTTTCTGACCGTTATCATTTATCGCATCCCAAACGATACTGTGGTTGCCAGCGTCCCTATTTTCCGAAAGCAATGTTCTGACGAGCTGTCCCGCGCTGTTATAAATTCGCAATGTAACCTGGTTTGCTTCCGGAATTGAAAATCGAATAGTTGTCGTAGGATTGAATGGATTGGGATAATTGGGATATAGTCTAAAACCAGAAAGATCAGAATTGAATTGAAGCGTACCCCGAACAGGCCCGTGTTCGGTTTTTTGGCCATTAAAATCCACATCAACTAATGTATACCAATAGCTTGTATTTGGATTAACATCAGCATCTATAAAGGAATAATCCGTGGCAATGTTAGAATTACCTTGTCCCGATAGTGTGCTATTTGTCAGAAAAGAACTGATCAGTGAATAATCACCATTTTTATGAACAGATCTTATTATTTCAAAACCAAGATTATTCAATTCGCTTTCTGTTCGCCACTTGAGTACTACCTTTCCGTTAAAAACATCTGCTGAGAAAGTAGATATTGTTACTGGTAGCGTGAAATCGTTGGAAGCAAAACCACTAAATGTGACGTTGGTATTTCCGGAGCCAGCGATATCATTGATTCCGATGGTGCAACCTGCAGCATTTGCGGTATTTGCCGACGGGGCAACTTCATAAGAAATAAGCCAATCGATGGTTGTGCTTAACAATTCACTGTTTGTACCATTGAAGGTAAGGCTGCCACCACTGAAAGATTTGCTGTCGAATGCAGCACCATCCGGAACACCATCCTGGTTTACATCTTCATAGAGATATGCCATGGGCACATCACTGTCGGTCGCGCTACCTGTTCGGGTTATGGTAATACCTGCTATCTTAGGTTTGCCGGAAATATTACTAAACCGGAGAGAAACAACCGTGGAAATATTACCGGGGCTGAACGTGGGGGACAAATCAGTTGCAGTAACTGTAACAGTTTTCTGGGCAATCACTGCGTTCGCTATTAAAAGGGCGACAATTACAAATTGGCAAAACTTCATCCCTGATTTTATTTCACATTAGAGTTTATATTGTTTTAAGCTATCTACTAATTCCAATCGCATATCTGGAAAAATGATGAATCTTAACCTGCAGCCATTTTTGTTTCTTGTTAATATCATGAGGCTGTTGCTGAATATAGTTACCGTTGGCATCAATATAATAAAGAATTGGGTTACCATTACCCAGATCGCCGTACTTCATCCACAGATCAGCCGGCGGATCAAACTGGCAACCGGAAGGTCCGAAACTATATATCAATTCATTATTAACTTCATCTTTTTCTATCAACCCGTTTATCATTACCGATTCACAGGGTGGCGTTCCGGACGGCGGTGTCAGAGAATTAAAGGGAACATAAAGCTTGGTACCGTTCACAAAATTTAAATTACCGGTGCTGTAGCCATTCTGTTGTCCAAACCAGACAATCTCCAAAGATGCGATTTGAGGATAGCCATTTGAAACAGACTCTTTCTCGCTCCTGATTGGCCTCTTTGCAAACTCCCACTCTCCACCACTTGGCTGTTGCGAGTTCTGAATCGGTTCAAAGGGCTCATTGGACTGGCAACTAGTAATAATTAGTATAAATACGGCTAAAATCAAGATTGCTAAGCTAAATGATGCCCTCATATAAATTCCTCTTCGATCTAATCTTTTTTTCATTAACATTCTTTCTAGTTAGCGGCTCACCCCTGTCGCATAACGGGAGAAATGCCATAATCGTATTTCCAACAAATTTTTGGATTTTCTCTCAACTCCGCAAATGTATTTGCAGATCTGGACAATCACTTTTGAAAACAAATCTTCAACATTTTGTTTGCCAGGAGATCCGGGACTCTGCTTCGCAAAATTCTCGAAGTAAAAAGCCCAAATGAGATTTGTCATTGATATAAAAAATTTAACTACATACTTCATTAAAATTTCTCCATGGCTCATTATTAAAAATGACCTACTCTGCACCAATGGCATAACGTGAAAAATGCGGCAACCGGGCATTCTTGATTTTTATATATCCATACCGGTAATTGACGTACACTCCATCACTAGGTACAACTTCCCAATTTCCATTAATGGGACTGAAATAGAACAAATTAATCGTTGCCGGATCAATGTTTGTAAAATCCAAACCAGACATCCAGAAAGTGAAGCGAGCTTCAGGAGCAAACTGAGTCCCGGATGGTCCGAAATAAAAATCGAGATTTACATCATCCATTGTCATGGTTACATTTTTGTCCGCATCAATCGAACCCGGATCAATGGTCAAGCCTGCATTTCCACGAACAGAACTTGAGAGATTATTTGAAATTGAAAGGCTATCGCTGATCTGAATATTTAAAGCCCCACCGTCAGCTTTGGTAATCCATTCCGAAACCGAACGGATTTTATTAAAGGAAGCGGATGATGTATTCCAAGGTATCAGCTTTATTTGTTTATTTACTTCAGCCGGATTATCGAGACTATTATCAGGAGCCATTGGCGAATCTTTGGAACATCCGACAAGTCCAATGGCCAGCACCGAAAAACAGAGCACTATGACTGTAACAAGCAACTTCTTTTTATTTAATTTCATGGGTAATTCTCCTTTCATTAATATTTAGTATTTAATCCTTCCAAAGTTAAGTCTTCTGTTAATCATCTTCACCTAGCGTATATCGGGAAAAGTGCGGAAGCCGTGCGTTGGTAATCTTTATATACCCATTCTGCAAGTCAACCTGCACACCCTCATTTGGAACAGCATCCCAATTTCCGGAGCCTGGTTCAAAATAAAATAAATTGACCTTATCCGGATTGATTTCCATAATATCGAGACCGGATATCCAGAGACTAAATCGGGCTTCGGGAGCAAACTGGGTTCCCGAGGGTCCAAAATGAAAATCCAGATTTTTATCGTTTATGCTTAATTGGACATTTTTGTCCCGATCAATCGCACCTGCACCTATAGTTAAACTGATTTCGCCGCGAATAGTATTTGTGAGACTGTCTTCAAATTGAATACTTAAGGATCCCCCCTCGGCCCTGGTAATCCATTCTGATACCGAAAGGACTTTTTTGAAGGATGAGGATGGGGTATTCCAGGGAATAAACTTTATTTGTTTATTTATACCGGCTGTTTGATTGAATTTGTTATCCGGCGCCAAAGGTGAATCTTTGGAACATCCAATAAATCCAATGGCCAGCATCGACATACAGAGCAGACCAACCGTTATTAATAATTGCTTGTTCGATAATTTCATGACAAATCTTCCTTGATTTAGAATTAAAATCCCTTTACTCCGCGCCTATGGCATAACGTGAAAAATGCGGGAGACGAGCATTGACAACTTTAACGCTCCCTGCATCGACGTCGATGAGTACATCATCCCGCTGCATTGGTTCCCATTGCCCGTTTTCCTGATTATCATAAAAGATATCCACATCATTGGGATTCACACCGGTAAAATCTACTCCTTGAGCTTCGATATTAAGTATGGCCGGTTCACTAAAATTAATTCCGTGAGGATGAAAGGTAAATGAAACCCCACCTGATAATTCGGTAGTTTCAAGTTCCAGGCTTATTGTAACATCTTCACTGATAGAACCAGGTACTATTTCGAGAGAAGCATAGGCATATATAAGTTCTGCATGGGACATAACCGGTGCAAGGTCATTAATTTGATAATCAATTCCCACGTCGCCCAAAAGTGTGGTTGAAGCTGTCGCTTTGTCCACAGAATAGAGCTTCCCATTTTTTCTTGAAACATAAAGCTGTCCATCGGCTGAAAAGCTGAGACCACTAATTCCGGCATAGGGTAGGAGACCAATTGTTGAACGAACACCGCTTATTAAGTCAACACTTTGTAATCCTTTTTTAGTAGTTGCCGCGTAAAGAGAACCATCCAAATCAAAGGCAATATCTCCTCCACCGCCTAAATTTGAACTAAGCTTTTTAAAAAATGCCCATTCACCAGATGAAGTATCGATAATGTACAGCCTCCCTGCATATAATCCATAAAGGGTACCATCGGGAGCGAATGCCAGTTTGGGCACCGGTTTAAAGGAAGAGCCCATCGGAAGCACAGTACTAGCATTCGATGACGGATCCCAGGTAGCCACCGGATAAACCCCGTTTACCGCAGTATTTCCAACGTAATAAACAAGCCCGCTAGCCGGGTGCAAGGCAATTGCTGCAGAGGAAAATGCTAGTTGACCTACCAATTGGGGATTGGCAACATCAAAGGGGTCTATTTTATAGATATTATAGGGTTCCGCTAAACTGTTGCCATAGAGAAAACTTCGCATCGATCCTAAAGAATCTCCGAATTCGATGATAACACTTCCACCGGATGATTTCTTGATATTTTTTTCCTTCTTTACCTTTTTGTTGAAGGCTTGTTTGCTATTATTTAGCTTTAATATCTTGATGGCTGGCTTTGAACCCTCGTCGTTAAGAGATATAGAAGACATGGGTGAGTTTTGTTCGCAACCGGTCGAAATTAAAAGCGAGCCTGCTGAAATGATTATGATGAATAATTTGATGAACAATTTCATAATAAATCCTCCTTGATTCATATTCGAGTTGATTGTCCCTTACTCCGCACCTATGGCATATCGTGAGAAATGGTCTATATAAAAGGTCATTTTATGATTAGAAATATTAATAGATTCTGCCGATTGGGGGATATAATCGCCATTCTCATCAATGTAATACAGCGCTGCAAGATCGAATCCCAAATCGGAAAAATCAAAAACAACCTCGGCCGGCGGATTAAACTGACAACCCGCAGTTCCAAACGTGAATATCAACTGGTTATTAATGGTATCTTTTTCAACTTCCATGGTTATTAATACTGGCGCACCGAGGGGCGTTCCGGGGGGAGGCGTTAAAGCGCCATTGGAGAAACTCAAATTAGAACCATTTGGCACGTTTATCGCGGTGCCTTTATAGACGTCTTTATTTGGCCAATATTCCACTATAGATTCACCAAACTGAGGATAGCTGCCTGGATTAGCCGCATGGGGTGGTTTTGCAAAAGCTGCCGATGAATTTGTACCGCTGTACTCACTATAAATTGGAGAAAGTGTATTCTGTTTTTCGCATCCCCAAAATGTCAGCAGTACTAAAATGGCTGTTAGAACGGTTAGTCTTTTCATTGATTTCATTTTATCTCTCCTTAATTTAATTTTTTTATTATGTATATTCTTATTTAGCGGCTTACGCCCAATGCGTAGCGTGAGAAATGACTAATGTACAATGTCATTTTCTTATTGTTTATATCTATACTATTAGGGTCTTGCGGAATGTGCTTTCCTTCTTCCAGATAAAAAAGCTCGGCAATATTTATGTTTAAATCTGTCCAGTCAAAAATAACCTCTGCCGGCGGGTCAAATTGACAACCATGGGGTCCGAACGTAAACACCAGTTCATCACCATAGTCAGTTTCTACCTTCTCTACCAGCATGGTAATAGTTACCCCTCTGGTACTATCCGGAATGAGAATATTCACCGGATTGGGCGGCGGAGTCAGCGAGCGATTCCATAACATAAATCTTGTTCCACCGGGAACCAACATCATACCACCATTAAAACCGAGACCGCTGTTATTATAAAACGTTCTCGAAGTAAATTGCGGATAGGCGCCATCGGCATCAACTTTAAATTCCAAATTATCTCCGGCAGCATTATTATTCTCAATAGCCGGTCCGGCCACAGGACCAATAACACTATTTTTGGAATCGTTGCTGCAACCGGCGGCAATTAATACAAGAAAAGCAATCACCAAGGGATATCCAGTGCTGCTAATTCTATTAAGTTTCATTCCTTTCTCCTTAAATTAGATTGTTTCTTTTTTTTATTCTGCACCAATGGCATAGCGGGAAAAATGCCATATTTTTGCTTTAATAACTTTTTTATTCTTCTTAACTTCTCCACCAATCAATTCCCATAATCCGCTATCCTCGTTATAATAGAATAGCTTCAAATCATCCTCATTTACGCCACTCAAGTCGGCCATTTTGTATGATAATTCTATATTAACTGCCTTATTAAAATTTAAACCGTGTGGTCCAAACTCGAGACTACTCAACATTCCTTCTAATGTGGACGAAGCTACCCACTGAAATTGTATGAGGGCATCCATGGGAAGAGTATTCTTCTTAAACCTGATTTTACTAAATCCACGTTCTTTGTCGCCAATCCTTAACCGGCCACCCTTTTGTTTCTTAATTAGTTTCTCCGTGTAAAATACGCTGTCTTCAGCGCCATTTTTTTCAAGCGAATAAGACGATTCAATTGCCATCTTCTTCGCATCAACACGGAGAATTTTTATCGGACCAATATTCGATTGGACAAACATGTCAGAAGATGTTCTCTCTTGAGAAATTGGCGAAAAAGCACCATCTTTCTCACAGCCGGAAAAAATCGCAATGCTGATGAAAAAAATGATGATCGAGATTACTTTGATTTGTAACTTCATGAGCAATCCTCCTTTAAATATTTAATTCCACATACCTGGATGATGCTTACTTTTAAATGATAAGAGAAATATTCAACGGCATTTAACATTTCTATCTTCTTAATAGAGGTAACTGCCAATAAAGGTGATTTTTCTGAAATTTTGATATTCATATGGTGAGAAGTCAGAGGCAACGGTCCCTTTATCGTTTGATATAAATTTCTGGGGGATAAAAGGAAGGAAAAAAGCGAGGCGGCCATCGATACTACGGAAGAAATTGCGGTGTACTGATTTACAAAACTAGTGAAATTCTGTTTGGCACCGTGCCTCAACTTCAATGAACCACTACTAAGAGTGGTCACCATTTTAAAAAGCTTTCTATTTTTCATCTTAAAATTTTTCATTCGTCTATTTACGTCTTTCTTTGTTTCGTTCAGCACCTTCTATCATCAAAGCCCGTGCCAACTGTATTTTGGCTAAATTCCGGAAATATTTAAACTGGTTTAAGTGACTTATTATTAATGGATTATCTACGATTGTTTTTTTTATTTATTTTTATTAAACAATAAAGTTGATGCCGATCACTTTGGAATATGAGAGCCATAACCTTGAAGGATATATGAAAAATGGCTGATTTGAACCAATTCTTGATTCAATTTGAAGATGGATGAGATCGAGCCGTAACTTGCTCAAAAAATTTAATGTTGTAAGAAGCAATACTTAGAAAGTATTTCTGCTTTTAAAAAAATGAGTTGTGTACTGTTGGTGTCTCTATTGAGAGTTGCGTGCAGTTCATGTATTGAATTTATGCTTTAAAAATATTAATTTGAGTTAATTTCAAAACTGCCGGTTGGAAAACTCAGTTGTTCTTCTCAAAGTACCGGAGTAGATTGATTTGACTTAAGATGACTATAAACTATGGCCGAGTGAATCCTGAAAATGAGCGGAATCCCGGGAATGGTGGCACTGAATAGAGTCCCAGGTGCGATAACTAGCCATCTTAAAAAAATGGAGGAAACATAATGAAGAAGAAAAAAGTTGCACTTGCAGTATTGGCAATCATATTGATGTTTTTAATTACCGGCTGTTTTCCGGGAGGTGGTTCAAGCACACCCCATGCGCCAGCGGGATTTTTCTCGGGAATCTGGCATGGCTGGATTGCACCAATTTCCCTGATCTATGGATTTTTTAATCCGGCTATCCGCGTTTACGAGGTCAATAATACCGGCTGGTGGTATGACTTCGGATTTTATATCGCTATTATCGCCGGATTTGGCGGAATATCTCTTTTACGAAAATCGAAAGATTGATGTACTGACATATTTTAATCGCAAATACAAACCAGTTCTTTTGATTTCATTTGTTAACCAGTTATAAAGTGAAATTCCAGAAGGAATAAAAAAGAATGCCATATCTTTTGTTTGAAAAAAATTGAAGGATTTCGATCAATTGTATAAAGTCTTTGCCTCATATGCTTAAGCTAAGATGGAGGCTGATGACCGGGAATTGTAGCTTCTCAGGGATTTAGATAACCCCAATGTGGTGGTTGGAAGAAACGCAGAAAGCCAAGGCACTTATGGAAGCACTGGAAACAGCCAAAGCAAAGACAGATTCCCGATTGCTTGGGGAACAGAAGGCGTTATAGCTAAATGAAATATAAAAAGATTTATTTAAAAAAGGCTAACTGGAAGAAGTTCTGCAGGTTTTCACCTTTTAAGACTAAGTTGAAAATTAAAGATTTCTGAAGATTGTAAAATCAAAAACCCAAAAAGAGGAGGAATAATTATGAAATTATTAATTAGAAAAATTTATATAGTGATCGTATTTGTTTTGCTGCCGGTTTTATTGTTTTCCCAGGATTCAAATGTTCTGAACCGGATTGTTAAGAGCGGCGAACTACGCGTGGGAACCAGCGGAACGCAACCCCCTTTTACCGTAAAATCCAAAGAGGGCACCTTAATGGGGTATGAAATCGAATTGGCCCAATTCCTGGCGAAGGCAATGAAAGTAAAAGTGCGCTTTGTTGAAAAACCGTTTGCAGAACTCCTTCCTGCGCTTGAGAAAGGGGAGGTTGATATAATCATGTCCGGTATGACCATCACCCCGGAACGTAACCTGAAAGTTGCCTTTGTCGGGCCATACATACTTTCCGGCAAATCGATTCTAGTTAAATCCCAGAAACTGTCTTCCCTGAATCAGTTGGATGAAATCAATCGCTCTCCCATCACTGTTGCAGCACTTGGCGGATCCACCAGCCAGAATTTTGTGGAGGCAAATGCACCGAAAGCAAAATTGGTAACCGTTAAGGATTATGAGGCGGGTGTGAAGATGATTCTTGAAGATAAGGCTGATGTAATGGTCGCGGATTTTCCAATCTGCTTGTTAAGCATTTTGAGACATCCGGATGCCGGTTTGGCTACGCTGGATACGCCACTCACGATTGAACCGATTGGATTGGCAATCCCGCCAAAGGAGTTCCTGATGCATAATCTCATTGAAAATTATTTAACTGCGCTCGAGTTGGGCGGAATACTTGAAGACCTTGAGACAAAATGGTTTCAGGATGGTTCCTGGCTTATCCGGCTGCCGTAAGCGCGACTGGAGTGATTCTATTTTCTGCTGGAACAAAACATAATGTCAAAATCTTGATTTGGCCTGAACGCTACTTTCTGAGTAGCCATTTTACGAAGGAAATTTGATGTGACCTTTCAGGATTATTTCTCCAAACAGGCGAAAGTGTATTCGCAGCATCGTCCCGGCTACCCGGCGGCATTGTTCGAGTATCTGGCTTCATTGGCACCTTCGCAGGACTTGGCGTGGGATTGCGGCACCGGCAACGGGCAGGCAGCGTTGGAGCTGGCAAAACTTTTTCGGCAGGTGATTGCCACCGACGCCAGTTCCGAGCAGATCGAACACGCTTTTCCCCATGAGCGAGTGGACTACCGCGTTGAGAAATCTGAGCAAACCACCATCGAATCTGGAACGGTGGATCTGATTACTGTGGGTACGGCAGTGCACTGGTTTGATTTTGAGGGCTTTTATCGAGAAGTGCGGCGGGTGGCTAAACCAAATGCCATACTGGCGGTGTGGACCTACGAATTACCAAAAATTGAACCGAGAGTGGATGAGTGGCTGGAAAATCTTTTGAGAGTTACTTTAAAAGATTACTGGCCGGATCGTTTCCGCTATGTGGATAAGCGCTACCGTCCCCTGCCATTTCCATTTGAGGAAATCCAGCCGCCGCGGTTTGCCATGGAAACACGCTGGGATTTGAATTGCCTGGTCGGTTTTGTGGCCAGTTGGTCTGGAACGAGGCGATTCATTGATGCAGTGGGTCACCAGCCTTTTGAAACTAAAATAGATGAATTGCGACAGATATGGGGAAATGAATCATTGGAAAAACTGCTGAACTGGACGCTGCATTTTCGGGTGGGGAGGGTAAACACTGGATTATGAGTCAGATGTTGGCTCAGCAACTATTTTGGACTATTTTATAGGGAATTGAAGATATCAATTGATTGCTTTTTCCTTATTTCATTCGATCTCAATGGCAGAAAAACACATCCACAACAATCCATTCCGGGGACGACTAAATGCCTGGATTCTGCATTTTTTGGAAGACTACATGGATTATAAGTATGGCAAGCGGAAACGGGCTGCCTTTGAAAATCTGCCGAATACGGTTGTGGAAATCGGTGCAGGTGCCGGGGCCAATTTACGTTACTTTCCTCCCGACACCCATTTAATTGCCATTGAACCCAATGCCCAAATGCACGAGCTGTTAGGAAAGAACGCAGCAAAACATAATATTCAAATTGATGTCCGTGGGCTCAAAGGAGAGAATATCGATTTGGAAAGCAATACTGTGGAAGCCGCGGTGAGCACTCTGGTTCTCTGTACGGTTGACGATCCTAAAAAAGTGGTTTCGGAAATCCGCAGAATATTAAAGCCGGGGGGAAAGTTTATCTTTTTTGAACACGTGGCAGCACCAAAGGATTCGAAACTACGGTCGGTACAAAATTTTCTGCTCAAACCGTGGCGCTGGATGTTCGAAGGATGTAACCTGAACCGGGAAACCAATTTTCTGATTTATCAGGCGGGATTCTCATCAGTGAATATGGATTGTTTTATGCTCACATCCCCCTTTGTTCCCATATCTCCTCATATTTTTGGGACCGCTGTCAAATAATTCAAACTTAATCCAAAAGGGAAAAATCCATGGCAGAGCTATTAAAAAATATGTTTTTTACCCCTGAATTTGTTGGAAAACTTTCCGCTGCATTAAAGAAAGTACATCAGCCATTTGACGAAGTTCGTTTTAAGAAACTGGTTTTCGACAATGATTGGGAGAAGCGGGAGTTGAAGGAGAGAATGAGGCACATAAGCGTGTGTCTTGGAGAGTTACTACCGGAGAAATATGAAGATTCCCTGAAAATATTGTCGAATGTCTCAATTCAATTTTCCGGATTCGACTCAATGGTGTTCCCTGATTTTGTGGAGGTTTATGGCTTGGAAAAATTGCAGGTCTCCCTTAATGCACTGGAAGAATTTACAAAATTATGCAGTGCGGAATTTGCCATCCGTCCATTCCTGCTAAAATATCCCGAGGCAGTGTTTGAGCGGATGAATCAATGGGCGGAACATCCCAATGAGATGGTGAGGCGCCTCTCTAGTGAGGGCTGCCGTCCGCGTTTACCGTGGGCGATGAGGGTACCTCATCTGATAAAAAATCCACGTCCGGTTATTGAGATTCTCGAAAAACTAAAAAACGATCCCTCCGAATCGGTACGGCGCAGCGTTGCCAACAATCTGAACGATATTTCAAAAGACCACCCGGATTTGGCTCAGAATATCTGCGAAAAATGGTACGGAGAAGATCCTCAAACCGATGCCATCGTAAAACATGCTTTGCGGGGATTGCTGAAGAAAGGCAATCACCGTGCTTTAGCCTTATTTGGATATGAAGATGCTGATAATGTTCGGATTGAAAATTTATCACTCAGCGAAAGTTCTCCTAAAATCGGAGAAGAAATATATTTTAGTTTTGATTTACATGTAAACAAAAAGTTACCTGTAAATTTGCGGCTGGAGTATGCGGTATATTTTAGAAAAGCGAAGGGTTCCTTGTCGAAAAAAGTTTTTAAAATTTCAGAAGGAACATTTGATAAAAAAATCATTCATCTCAAAAGAAAACTCTCCTTCGCAGATTTCACCACCCGCAAACACTATCCCGGTGAACATCAACTTTCTGTTATCGTAAACGGGCTTGAAAAAGCAAAGACCACCTTTAATTTATTGGACAGTGAGCTTTGAAAATAGTAAATTTGGACTTTTCTGTAGATCGAAAATGATATCGGGCGAGATTGTCCAATTGGGAATCAACAAAGTCTGCATAGGACAAATTGTTCATTCCAAAATGTCTCTGAATTCCTAATATTTATGATTCCAGATTCATTTTAAAATGTACCGGTTCCTTGTTCCAGCGCTCAGCACTGGAACGAGGCCGTGGTGTTTAACAAAAATTTAAATTAATAAGGACAGGAACAAATTATGAACGACGTGCCCAAGAAATCTGAAAATAAATCAAAACCGGCGTATAAACCTTTTGAAAAACTTTCACCAACAACAAATCCCCTGAAAGGAATGGATGTAGAATCGTTAGAGTTTTCTTTCGTGGATCATCTTGAATTTTCACTTGCAACGGATCGTTACTCTGCTTTGCCGCATCATTATTTTTGGGCCTTAGCACTCACAGCGAGAGATCGGTTGATTGAACGCTGGATTGAAACACAGCAGAGCTATTACAAGCAAGATGCAAAACGTATTTATTATTTATCGATGGAGTTCCTGATGGGACGGATGCTGGGAAATGCACTTATCAATCTAGATCTTCACGAAAATATGAAGAAAGCGCTATATGAACTCGGGTTTAGCCTTGATGAAATTTGTCAGCTTGAAAATGATCCGGGATTAGGAAACGGCGGATTGGGTCGATTGGCGGCGTGTTTTTTGGATTCTTTGGCCACCCTCGAAATACCAGCAAATGGATATGGGATTCGTTATGAATTTGGGATTTTTGCCCAGAAAATTGAAAATGGCTACCAGGTTGAGGCACCGGATCACTGGTTAAGGTTTGGGAGCCCCTGGGGAATTGAACGTCCGGAATACTGTTTCCCGATCAAGTTTTTTGGAAAGGTGCGGGAATATAAGGATGAAAACGGAGATACCAGATTTGATTGGGTGGATACTGACGACGTTGTCGCCGAAGCATTTGATGTGCCTGTTCCCGGTTTCCGAAACAATACCGTCAATAATTTGCGCCTCTGGAGTGCAAAATCCAGCGATGAGTTCAACCTCAATTATTTTAACCACGGCGACTATAACCGGGCGGTGGCAGATAAGATTGAATCGGAAATGATTTCCAAAATTCTGTATCCCAGGGATGACTTTTTTGAGGGGAAAGAACTGCGCTTGAAACAGGAATATTTTCTGGTATCGGCAACCTTGCAGGATATTATCCGCCGTTATAAAAAAACCCATGAGGATCAATTTCAAGCATTTCCTGAGAAGGTTGCAATTCAGTTGAATGATACTCATCCGGCGCTGGCAATTCCCGAATTGATGCGCTTGCTGATGGACAGGGAAAAGATTCAATGGGAAAAAGCATGGGATATTTGTGTAAACACTTTCGGCTATACCAATCATACCGTTCTTAGTGAGGCACTCGAGCAGTGGAATGAAGAATTGGTGAATCTTTTGCTACCCAGGCATGTTCGGATTATTAATGAAATTAATCAAAGATTTCTAGCCCAAATCACCACCCGTTTCCCCAAAGATGTCGCCAGAGTACGCCGCATGTCATTAATAGAGGAGGGCGGCGAAAAAAGAGTACGAATGGCAAACCTGGCTATCGTCGGAAGCCACTCTGTGAATGGTGTGGCCGCTTTACATACGGAGATCATCAAAAACAGGCTTTTTAAGGACTTTTACGAACTGTGGCCGGAAAGATTTAACAACAAAACCAATGGCATCACCCAGCGTCGTTGGTTGCTGTTGTGTAACCCGGAACTTGCCCGACTCGTGAGCGGCAAAATCGGCGCTGGTTGGATGACTGATTTGTTTGAATTAAAAAAATTGGCGCAGTTTAGCGAAGATCAGGAATTTCAGAAACACTGGCAGCAGATAAAACAAAGCAATAAAAGCTGCCTTGCAGAATACATCAGAAATGAATGCGGTATTAAAGTCAATGCACATTCAATGTTTGATTGTCAGGTAAAACGATTACACGAATATAAACGCCAGCTTCTTAATATCCTGCATATCATAACTCTTTACAATCGTATTAAAAGCGGAATTACGAGTGATCCGGTTCCGAGAACGGTAATTTTTGCCGGTAAAGCTGCCCCGGCATATGCCATGGCAAAATTGATCATAAAGTTAATTATTTCCGTTGCAGATGTTGTGAATAACGATGGTGACATTGGTGATAAGTTAAAAGTGGTTTTTATCCCGGATTATTCTGTCTCATTGGCCGAACTGATCATTCCGGCGACTGACCTGTCCGAGCAGATTTCAACCGCCGGGTTGGAGGCTTCCGGTACCGGGAATATGAAATTTGCTCTCAATGGGGCGCTCACCATTGGCACCCTCGATGGGGCCAATATCGAAATTATGGAAGAAGTGGGGGAAGAGAATATATTCATCTTTGGTTCAACGGCTGAAGAAGTTACCTCACTGAAAACCAGTGGATATAGGCCGCAGCATTATTACAATTCCGATAAAGAACTCAAACAGGTTCTGGATATGATTTCCGCAGACTATTTTTCTAAATCCGAACCGGGCATATTCAAACCAATTATTGAGGCCTTGCTAAAACAGGGAGATCAATATATGCTACTGGCAGATTATTCATCGTATATAAAATGCCAGGAAGATGTTAGTAGCACTTATAAGGATCAAGCACTGTGGATAAAAAAATCAATTTTGAATACTGCAAATATGGGTAAATTTTCCAGCGACCGGACCATTAAGCAATATGCTGAAGAAATCTGGAATGTGAAGCCAGTCCCCATTACGCTTAATCAAAATCAAATATCGAAATCCTGAAACAAAAAATAACTGGCAGTTTAATCTGCCGGCCAATTGGACGGCTTTCACTTCTTTTCATAAAAATCGAAATATATGAATTATTGGTTAACTAGTTAATTGCTGGATTTTAAGTAGTGACGTATTGGTGGATTTATCTCAAAAATCTGAACATCTCAAAAGCATCCTCTTTAATCTTCCCGTAGATTTTATAAAAAGATAATGAATAATATAAAATCTGAAGTAAATTATAAAATTCATCCGGATAATTTGTACACCGTCCCTTAATGTTGATATCTGGTCGCTAGGTGGAAAAGAAGAAACGGTTCACCCGTTCCGTTGGTGATAAATTTACAATTTTATTAAAAGTGGAATATAGATCTAAATGCAATCTAAACCAGCTATGAATCCTGAAATTATATTAAAAAATTTTCATTCGGAATCTGAGAAATACTTTCAAATATGCCTGAAAAAATGGCAACATTCCCATTTTGAGAATCTCGAATCACTTCTTGAAATCCTGCAAGTCTGCTCAACAAAGATTAGTAGCTTGCCTCACACCGATAAAATGCTTTCGCATATTTGGGAGGTGATGGAGGTTGTTTTCAATGATCTGGATCAATGGAATTCCAAGTTCTCACCGGTACAAGAATCCACCACAATAGAATCAATCTTGCTGGACTGGGGTAGGAATTATAGTTCCTTTTCAGAAACACTGCAAAACAAGGTTAAAATTTCTATGGATTCATCTTATTGGGAATTTCATCCACGAGATACCATTAGGATAAAAAAATGGAAAACCACTCGTCGCTCCGGAAATCGGCTCAATTCGTTATATAGGCTTTTTTTGAACCGTATAAGAAAGTTACTTCGAAAATCCCCTTTATCTCTCAAGGTTGATACCCGTCAATTTTCAGTACAGAAATTTTCGCAGTTAATTTTGGACCAGAGTTATCAGGCTTTTTTAATCCAGGAATGGCAAAATTTTTTATATGCAGTTGTAAAGCAATCTGGAAAATTGTACCGTGTCATTCGGGAATTGAGTGTCCGGTTTATTTTCTATAAGGAATCCGAGACCATTTGGCAGCAGGCAGATCCTTCAAAGCTTGAAGAACAAAGTCAGGCTCTTGATAAAAATATTACCCAATTAAAAGTACTGAAAGAAAAATTTGAAATCATGCAAAAGGACGCGCCAGCACGATTCCAAAATTGGTTTTCAGAAACCTCTGACGAGTTTGTTTATAATTGGAATTATGCTGGTACCCGCATCCTTCCCGAAACTGAATTTAATGATCACAAAATTCAGGAGAAACGACAAGATTGCCGGGACAAATTTGAACGAGTTAAAAATTCCTGGCTCCACCATTTTAGCGGGGAACGTCAGGACTGGCATTACGATATATTGCTCACCCTTTTTCAAATCAAATTGGGCCGATCCTATTTTGACGTACTGCAGAAGATAGAGGATAAAATTTCGAATCAGATTACTCCAGCATTTTCAAAATCAATCGAGACACTTTCAGAGATGCTGAAAAACATGAGCGATCTGAAAAAAGCCAGTTATGCCGAACTGAGAAGGGTAATCAATAGTGAGAGAACCACTCTTTTGAAATCACTTCGTCAAAAAAGTTTGCCAATCATGATGGATTCACTTCTCAAGGCTAATCTCAGCGGAGATGTCCAAAAATTTTTGTATCAAGTGAAGGAGCAAGTAGGAACATTGCCTCCAGAATCAACCATTTTTCGGTATCGTGATAATGAACATATTCCACCGCGGTCAGAATTCATTGAGATTCCGGTTCAGGAATTGGTTGAGAGCGTTGGGCTGATGGATTTTGTGAGAGTTGTAAAAGATTCTAATGCAGAATTGCATAGTAAATTGGATGAGCTTATGCAGGGTATTTCTGAGATTGATCAGGTGGTTGAATTTAACCTCGATGCAGCTTTAACGGTCTTACTGGAGAAAAAATCGACCAAAGAAACCCTTGAAACTCTCGCTGAGGGAATCGGGCGGTCAAAGAACAAAATTGAAAATTTTATTTCCCAATGTGATGAACTACCTCAACAAATTCAAGATATGCTATATAAGCCAGCGCTGGAATTCATAACAGCAACACAGGAACTTATTGATAATGAAAAAGCGATTGCCTTAAAAATTCAGCTGGCCCATGCAAAGGCTAAAGAAAGATTACGGGAATATCGTCACAAATCCTGGGTAATCATTAGATATTCTCTTCCAAAGTTTTGGAAACTGATTTCCAGTACATCAGCAGCCTCCTACAGACAATTTTTCAGGCTTAGAAAAATGATAGGCTTAATTCCTGCAGATGCCGGGGTGGAAGAAAGTCTGATTGATTTTATTAGTGAAATTAATCGAAATATAAAATCTCTCCCATATGTATATCAGCGTCTCTTCCAGTTTTCGCCTTTAACCGACGAAAGGTTTCTGGCAGGGCGGGATGAACAATTGTCGCTTTTAAAGGAAGATTTTGTGAAATGGGAAAATGGACAATACATGACAACGGCAATCATGGGAGAGCGAGGAAGTGGAAGAACCACTTTGCTAAACTTTGCCAAAGATAGAATCTATTCTCATATGGAGATTCGGGACATTTCTCTTTATGAAACTATACATACTCCGGAAAAATTTTATGACCATATCAAAAAAATCTTTCCTGAGAGTGGTGCCGCAAATCTGATAGAATTTGAGAGCTGGCTTAACGAGCTGGAAGAGCCCATTGTTTGTATTTTGGAGAATATTCAAAATCTTTTTTTGAAAAAGGTCAACGGATTTAACACACTGGAACAATTTCTTCTACTAATGTCCCGTACCCACCGTAAGGTTTTCTGGATAATCACCAGCACCCGCTACAGCTGGGAATATTTAAATAAGGTAATCAACATTTCACAGTTTTTCCAAAGAGTGTTAACCTTGGGAGGTCTCGACCAGGAAATTACAGAAAGTATTATCATGAAGAGACACCGGGTAACCGGTTATCAACTATTTTTTGAATCTCCTGAGTGGGTAGGAAATTCGCGAAAATTTAAACGGCTGACGAATAAGGAAGATCAACAAGAATTCCTTCGGAAAATATTCTTTGAACAACTGCAAAAACTTGGAAGTGGAAATATTACAGTCACCATGCTCTTCTGCCTAAGAGCCATTAAGAAAATTGAGAAAAACCGTCTTATTCTGGCAGCTGAAATTAAATTTGATTCTTCCTTTCTCTACCGGTTGATGGATGCAGAGCTTTTCACGCTGGGCGCTATTTTACAACACGAAATTCTTTCTGCAGAGGATCATGCCGAGATTTTCCGCCAGGATGTAAATCAGAGTTTATTAGTATTAAACAATCTCTGCAACAAAGGGCTGCTGCATGCAATTACAGGCGGCTATGCCATTCATCCATTTCTTTACCGACCGGTTGTAAATGTTCTGAAGGGGAAAGGCATTATTCATTAAATAAATAAAAATTGATTGGAAATAATCATGATGAAAATAAAACTCATCCAGCGTCGGTATTTACCAGCAATTTTAGTGACATTATATTTAAGCTTTAATTTGGGTTTAACTGCTCAGGATACTTTATCAGTTGATTCTCTACGAGTAACTACTTCTTCAACCGCAAAAAAGGTCACTCCCGTACAACAAGACACCTTCGCTAAAAGTGGAACTGCGCAGAACACAAAAACAGGATCAGGTGTATCGGATGCCAAGACTAAATTAGGGATAAAGCCGACAATCAAGTGGCCTATCACAGGGGGTAAGATTTTTTGGTCAATTTTCGTTTTCCTTATTGCTCTGCTGTTGATTAAATATATTAGTCGTTTTCTGGAAGCTCTTGCCGAACGCTGGACACATGTGCGTCTGCTGGTGAAGCGTTTGATTCCGGTTATCCGGATTCTTAGCTGGACACTGGCAATTTACATCATTATTGCCGGGGTGCTTCAGCCTCCAATTGAAACACTTATAGCCGTCACAGCCTCAGCAGGTATTGCCATAGGGTTCGCTGCGCAGGATATCTTAAAAAATATTTTCGGGGGAATTATGGTCCTGCTCGATCGCCCTTTTCAGGTTGGCGATAAAATAGAATCGGGGGGTTATTACGGGGAAGTGATCCAAATCGGACTGCGATCGGTTCGAATTGTAACTCCTGATGATAGTCAGGTATCCATCCCAAACAGTGAGATTATGAAGCAAGCGGTTTCCAATGCCAATAGCGGCGAATCGAATTGTCAGGTAGTTGCGGAATTCTTCTTGCCTCCCGACATTGATATCCTCAGGGCAAAAATGATTGCATACCGTGCGGCGGCGGTCTCACGATACGCTTATTTGAATAAACCAATTGTGGTAATTATAAAAAATGAAATACACCAGGGTCGTTCGTTATTAAAAATGCGTTTAAAAGCATATGTTCTGGATATTCGGTATGAATTTCCTTTCCTCAGTGAAATGACAGAAATTGTTATGCAGGAATTTTTGGAAAAAGGTTTAATTACCGCTGAACAGATGGCTCTAGTTGAATCTCCAAATAGTAAATAATATTATCCTACTAATGAGACCAACCGACAAAATAAAGTGGGATTTTAGTTTTTTCTTTTCATAATTTATTCCTCAGCTTAAAACTCTCTTGTAATATCTTTATTTAGACCGGAGATTTGTATGAACCTTATAGAATTGTTCAAATCATTTCCTTCCGAATTGCGCATCATATCGATAATATTTGTCGCGATTATTACTCACTTCCTTGTACGAGGTCTGAGGCGGTTGAGCCAGTGGATTTTGTCGTTTAAATTAGGGAAGGGCGATGCCAGAACAGAAAATATCATACGCCGATATCCAAAAATAGCCACTGTAACCACCATACTGGTAAGTGCGCTAACCTTCACAATTTATTTTTTGGCCATCGGACTAATCCTGAAGGAATTTAACATTTCTCTCACGGCCTATCTGGCAAGTGCTTCAATAATCGGACTGGCAATAGGTTTTGGCTCTCAGGGATTTGTACAGGATGTGGTGATTGGTCTTACACTCATTTTTTCGGATACCATGGATATTGGTGACGTCGTCGAAATATCCGGCCAGATAGGCAGAGTAGATAAAATTGGACTAAGGTTTTCCGTGCTTATAAACCTGCATGGGCAAAAAATTTATGTTCCCAATCGAAATATTTCTGTTATCGGCCAATTTCGGGGGGGTTGCATTCGTGCCTATGTTGATATTCAAATACCGGATAAGATTGATGAACAAGAGGTGACAAAAAGTATTTTTGCTGTGGCAAAGGGAATGCATCATCAACACAAATCGATAATCTTAACTCCTCCTGAATTATTTGGAATTATGGAAGCCAGAGATGGCAGCTGGAAATATTTGAGGATCAAATTCCGGTTATGGCCGGGTCAGAATTCCATTATTGATGCAATTTTCAAACAGCGAGTCATTTCGCAAATAAAACAGCTTTATTTGGAATATTCAGAATGGATGGTTACCGTAACCTACAAAGTTGAATAGACTAAATTATACGAAATTAAATCACAAGTATCATCTCGTGTCTACTATTGAAAAATCAATGCTGTTAAAACATATACGGGCAATCTTGATTTTTCCGGTGATGGTGATAATCGTCATCCCTTTACTACTATTACGTGAGGATAATTCTGCACACACCAAATGGATTGACATCTGGCAATTTTCCTCTTTCACAAAAATTATCGGTATATTGCTGATGCTTAGCGGACTTATTCTGATGATAAAAACCATCACGCTTTTTGCAACCGTGGGCAGAGGGACACTGGCGCTTTGGGATCCAACTCAGAAACTAGTTGTGCAGGGCGTATATCGCTACGTTCGAAATCCCATGATAAGCGGTGTATTTTGCATCTTGCTAGGGGAAGCATTATTCTTTGGTTCTTATTCTATTTTTTTGTGGTTCCTGATCTTTGTCTCAATAAACCTGATTTACATCCCGCTTTTGGAAGAAAGAGAACTTAAAAATCGATTCGGAGATGAGTATACGGATTATAAAAAAAATGTGCCGCGCTGGATACCCAGATTTTCGCCATGGGAAAACAGACCGGGAAGATGAAGTGAATATTTGTGAAGATACTACATCTCACGCTTTTTTCTGGCAAAGAATATTTTATATCTAACAAAAAATATCTTAAATTTTACAACTCGTTCCATCCTTTAAAACTCGTAGGGGCCCATATCAATTTTGCTTTCCATGTTCTTGTTCCTTTCCGGACAATTTTTATTTACTCCTTCCAATATTGTGGAATCTAAATTCGCCTCATGAATTGTCCATGCCTTGCATAATTGTTCAACTTGTACTCTGCTTCCTCGCAGATCGCTTCCGTCAAGGCCGGCTCCGTCGAGATTGGCTCTAATGAGGTTGGCTCGCATGAGGTTGGCTACCGAGAGGTTGGCTCCCCAGAGGTTGGCTCTCATAAGGTTGGCTTCATTGAGGATGACTCCCCTAAGATCGGCTCCCCTGAGATCGGCTCCCGTGAGGTTGGCATGATCAAGGTTGGCTCCCATCAGGGTGGCATTTTGGAGCTGCGCTTGGCGAAGGTCAAAATAAGAAAGATTTAATTTATAAAGATTGATTTCCGAAAGCAAAAGTGAAATTGGTTCATCTTTGCTCTCGAGTCGTACTATAGACAATTTACGAAAAATCTCACAAATCTGATTGACGAGAACCATATCATTATCTTCTCCCTGCTCTATAGATTGTGCATGAATGGCCATTTCCTGTCTAATTTTAGATGCCAACAGCAAATATATCTGGCTTCTATATTGTGGCCCTACGTTAATAAAATTCTCCATCGCAAATACAGCACTTAACCATGTGGAAGGGCTGTCTGAATCAAGATCCTTGGCTGTTGCAGCAAATTGCTTTGCGATGTCAGCCTCAAGAAGACTGTTTTGAATCTGATATTGGTAATAAAGAATAACTGTTGTAACAATGAAGGTCGCCAATGGTACCGCTAGTGCTGCTTTACGCAAATACCACCAAAGGTTTTTGGAGTTTTCCCTCCTTAGCTTCTCTATCTCGAGGAGGAGTTTTTCTCTTTCCAATTCTGCTTTTGTAGGAGGTTTTTTTTCTTCCTTATCCATCATAAGAGCAAGTTATAAAATCTTAAGAATTTTATCAATCCAATTCTTTATCCACAAACCAAGGTTTTAAGGAATAGCAGAATAAATTTGCATTTAATCCAGATTGCGAATTAATTTACAAATATTTATATTCAAGATATCATGAGGGACTTCAAGCGATGAGGCAAGGAATGCTCAAGCGATTCACCATTTCATCTCTACTTTTCTTATTATCCGGCACGGTCATTTCTCAGGATTTAAAACTCGCAAAATTTTATTCTGATCAATTTGCTGGAATTGCTTTGAGCAATAAACCGTATACGGACATACGTAATAATACTCAAAATTCGGTTTGGAATAGCGCAAAGATAGATACGATTCGAATAAATAAATCTCCTCAATTAAGCCGTATTAGTGATCCAATGTTTTATCGAATTGATGACGAAACCGAATATGTTTTCTCCAGACCTCATCCTTTCGAATTCATCACAGGAATCCCGGGAACGATTAATACTTTTTCCAGGGATGTGTTTCAGTTTAAGAATATTCCTACCTTTGTTCTGATCGGTGCATCGACAGCCATTTTGGTGATTTATGACCAGCAAATGCTGGATGAGACTCAAAGATTTGGAAGGAAGATTGGGTTGAAGGGAACAAACCGGCTGAAACCTATTTTCTCGATTGCCGGTCAACCAATTGAGGTACCTCACGATGCGGATACCGGCATGTATTTTATCGGAGACGGTTGGACGCAATTTCTGATTACCGCATCATTTTTTGGATACGGACTATTTGGAAAGGATAACCGGGCTCTGCAAACTTCCAGTCAATTGGCCCAGGGATTGATTGTCGTTGGTACAGTATCTCAGGTCCTAAAACACATCACCGGCCGGCAGAGTCCCTTTGCTTCTTCTGTTCCAGCCGGTCGTTGGGTGTTTTTCCCGGATCAAGTCGAATACCACAAGCATGTGCCGGAGTATGATGCCTTTCCCTCGGGACATTTGGCAACAGCCATGACGACTGTAACAATAATCGCTGAAAATTATCCTGAGAAGAAATGGATTCGACCGGTGGGATATACATTATTGACAATTCTCTCACTTGAAATGGTTAACAACGGTGTTCACTGGTACAGCGATTATCCTCTGGCAATAGGAATTGGTTACGCATTTGGAAAGGCAATATCTTCACGGGGGCGGTCTATTCGCAGGATTAATCGGAATTCTGAAACAAAACCGGACTTGTTCGATTCTTTTTCTCTGCACCCTTGGTTGGATTTCCAGGGAAAGATGGGTGTGGGGCTTTCCTACCACTTTTGATCCTCTAAGAATTGAAAAATTATATCTATTGATTATCATAGCTTGATTTACATACTAGACACTCAGGCTGCCACAAAATCAAAATTCTCTTGACAAATCTCTATAACTTGCGAATATTAAAAGTAATTGTAACATTCAGGTTAAAAAAAATCGGTCACGGGATAATGAATAATCAAAGGATTTCCCGGCGGGATTTTATCAAACGGAGTTCGCATTGCTGTCTGCTACTTGGAGGGACAGGATTTTTCTTATCGAACCTTGGATGGTTAAAGGAGATTCTTGCCAGCGAACCGGCATCGCTATTAACGCCCGATTTCCAAGAAGAACTTCTCAAATCAGCACCCGTAGCAAAGTATTGGGTGTCCAATTCTCAATCCGATGTCAATTGTCTGCGGTGTCATGATCAAATACAGGAAAAAGAATACCATCACGAAGAAGAAATTGTAAAGTGTTTGCTTTGTGCACAGGGCTGCGTTCTTGCTGAGGGAGAAAGAGGAGAGTGCCGGGCGCGAATGAACATCGATGGTGAACTGCACAGTTTGGTTTATGGCCGCCCGATATCCGTGCATATTGATCCCATTGAAAAGAAGCCATTTTATCATTTTTTGCCCGGGAGGGATGCCTTTTCTTTGGCAACCGCAGGCTGCCCTCTTTCTTGTAAATTTTGTCAGAATTGGGAATTATCTCAAGCCAGACCGGAGGATTATGCGGTGAAATATGTGCCACCGGATGAAATTGTCCGAAATTCTTCCTCCAGGGATGTCCCAATTATAGCTTTTACTTACAATGAACCAACTGTATTTACTGAATACTTGTTAGATATCGCGATTTTGGCAAAGGAACAGAATATTCGATCCGTTCTGATTAGTTGTGGTTTTATGACGGAAGAACCATTATCGGATATGTGCTCAGCGCTGGATGCGATAAAGATAGACCTGAAAGGCTTTAGCGAGAAATTCTATCAAACTGTTACCGGTGCAGAGTTGGCACCGGTACTTCGGAGCATCAAGCAGGTTGCAAAGAGCAGTGCGCATCTTGAAATTGTAAACCTGGTTGTACCCACACTTAATGATTCCGACAAAATGTTAACGGAGCTCGCAGATTGGGTGATGGGAGAAATCGGACCGGATGTACCAATCCATTTCACTCGTTTTCATCCGGATTATAAGATGCTCAATCTACCGCCGACGCCCGTCGCAACCCTGGAACGAGCCAGAGATATTGCCATGGAAAAAGGAATCCATTATGCGTTTGTGGGGAATGTACCCGGGCATTCCGGAAACAATACCTATTGTCCGTCATGTAATAAAATAGTCATCAAAAGAAACGGCTTTTTCGTTTCGGAAAATCATGTAATCAATGGCAAGTGTGAATATTGTCAGCATGCTATAGCAGGAGTATGGAGTTAAATTAATTCAATAGGAGGTTTGCAGAGTATAGAGTCGATAGAAATGTGAATGAAGCCATTTTTATTTCTTTATTCTGTGAGTATGGTTTACCATGATAAAACATCAAACCTTGGTGGGTTTGCTTATTATTATGAGCATTTTTAGTACAAAATTGCTTTTTACCAGCCAAAAGTATCAAGAGATTAAAGTTCGTGAACCGGCGGTTGCGGGCAAGTTTTACTCTGAAAACGAGATCACACTGAAGAAAGGGCTGCAGTATTTCTTCGCCGATGCAATTGAGCCGAAGGTGAACAAACCGTTCGGGATAATTGTTCCTCATGCCGGTTATGTTTATTCCGGCCAGATTGCCGCGGATGCCTACAATCAAGTCCGGGGACACCATTATGACGTTGTGGTAATACTGGGTACGAATCATACCACACCGGGTTTTTATAACATTTCTATCTATCCGAGGAAGGGGTACCAAACTCCCCTGGGTCTGGCGGAAATTGATGAAGAACTTGCAGACGAACTGTTTGAAATGAATGGAAAATACACTTTCGATTCCAGAGTTCATACCTATGAACATTCAGTGGAAGTGCAGGTCCCCTTCATACAACACATTTTCAGCGGGGCAAAAATATTACCGGTTGTTCTTGGGGCTGCGGATCTGGATATGTGTAAGGAGTTTGGGAGAAATCTGGCCACTGTGCTAAAGGAGCGGAATGCCCTCATTGTCGCTAGTTCTGATCTGTCCCATTATCCTTCTTGCGATAATGCCAGGAAGTTGGATAAAGAGACTTTGGAGAGTATTGTTCGACTGGAGCCCTCTTTTGTTTCTTCAACCGTGGCAAGACAAATGAAAAAAAGGGTAGAGGGTTTAGCAACCTGTGCCTGCGGCGAAGGTCCGATTTTAACGCTGATAGAGGCGGTTAAAAGTTTAGGGGCAAATTGCGGGACCGTTATCAGTTATGCCAATTCAGGAGATATTTCCTTCGGGGATAAAAACAGGGTTGTGGGATATGGTGCAGTGTCATTCAGCAAAGAAGATAACTGTAAGGGAAGCGAGATATTGAATGAAAAGTCAATTGAAAAAAGTTCGAGCAACCTTAGGAAATCTGATAAAAAGTTGCTGCTCGCTTTTGCGCGAAAAAGTATTCAACAATATCTGGAAAGTGAAACCATCCCCCTTGCCAGAGGATTTAATCATGCATTAAACCGTCATCAGGGTGCCTTCGTTACATTGAGAAAATACGGTATATTAAGAGGCTGCATCGGCCACATGACTGATGACAAACCTCTTTGCGAAGTTGTCGGGGCAATGGCGCTGCAATCCGCTTTCAACGACATGCGGTTTAATCCCGTCAAACTGGAAGAACTTCCTTCGATTAATATTGAAATTTCAGTGCTTACTCCGTTTCAAAAGATTAAGAATGAACAGGAAATTGTATTGGGTCGTGATGGTGTTCTCCTGAAAAAAGATGATCGTCAGGCAGTTTACCTGCCGCAGGTAGCCTCCGAAACCGGCTGGAAGCTTCAGGAGTTTCTCGAACATCTTTGTTCAAAAGCGGGATTACCGCCGGACGGTTGGAAAGTTGCAGAACTATTCGTTTTCCAGACAGAAATATTTCACGAAGCCGATTTCCTTTAACCTCTGAATCCTCAGATTAACGTGATTTTATATCTTTTTGTTATCGGTGTCGTTTCCATCCTTGGGCAGGTCGCCATTCTTCGGGAACTAAACGTTGCATTTTTTGGAATTGAGCTAATCTACATTCTGGCACTTGGCATTTGGTTGTTCGGAACCGGAATGGGTGCACTCATAGGCAGGTCCAATCATATACCCACTATCAGCCGAATTAATTATTTTTTTATTGTCCTTGCCGTCATATGGCTGCTTGATGTCGCTTACATCCGCGGTATTCGTTTTATTTTTGGAGCGGTTCGGGGATCCTACCTCTCCTTCGAATGGCAGATGATTTCACTGATTATCGCCATTATGCCTATTAGTCTAATACTTGGGTTTTTGTTTCAGTGGACCGCAAAAAATTATGTATCGTCGAAGAACACACTTGCCAAAGCATACGCCATTGAGAGTTTGGGGGGAGTTGTAGGTGGTTTTGCAGCAACGCTGCTATTAAGAATCGACATTCAAAATTTGTCGATTGTACTTATTTGCAGTCTCATCGCAGTGATCACCATAATAATTAATTCTATAGAATTGCCTAAGATTCGACAGTCTACTGTGCCTATAATTTTATCCACTGGAATACTAGTTGCGTTGGGATACAGGTCGCCGCTCGATTACTGGATGACCAGGTGGAATCATCCAAATTTGATGGCAACAAAAGATACTCCTTATGGCAGAGTAACCATAGAAGGACTTGAAGGGCAGATTTCCGTTTTTGAAAATGATGCCCTTTCGTTTGAAACAGAGAGTGTTGCATCTGAAGAGTTTGTGCACATGGGAATTACCCAGCATCCTAATCCTAAAGGTATACTGGTTTTGGGAGGCGGCATTGAAGGCATTTTGAGAGAGCTGCAGAAATATTCAATTAACAGGATTGATTATGTCGAATTAAATAGCCGTCTACTCGATCTGACGAAGAAGCATCTGCCGGAGGATATTTTGGAATCTCTCAACGATCCCCGCGTGGATATTATTATTGACGACCCCCGTAAATTCCTCAATCACAGTGCAAAATACGATGCCATATTTGTGGGAATGCCCGAACCTGCCTCTGGACAATCCAATCGGTTTTATACTACTGAATTTTATGAAATGTGCAAAGCAAAACTCAACAAAGATGGAATATTGATTCTGCGCCTGCGATCTGCTGAAAATATTTGGACTCCTCAACTGCAAAATAGAAATGTAAGTATTTATAAAGCAATGAAGAATCAATTTAACCAAGTGATAACTCTTCCAGGTGTAACCAACATTCTCATTGCTTCTGAGAGTTTTTTGTCAACCGATACAAATCTTCTCGCTGAAAGATTAAGAAATCACCAGTCGCAAAACAGATTGGTCACACCGGCATACATCCACTATTTGTACACCAACGACCGCTTTTTCCAAATTGACGCTATCCTGGAACAGGGGAATGCGCCTGTAAACTCGGATATCCGGCCTATTTGTTATCAGTTTACCATTGCCATCTGGTTATCAAAGTTTATTCCTGCTTTCGCTCATTCAAACCTTGGGACAGAAGACTCGGGAAGTATACAAGTATTTCCAGTTATTTTTTTGGTGCTCTCTGCATTGATATTCCTTTTTATCCTAAAGAGATCGAAAGGTACTTTCCGCAGTGTGGTATTGGTTGGCATTGCCGGATTTGTTGGAATGGTGCTCGAAACGATATTAATTTTGTATTACCAGATTCAAAACGGCATTTTATATCAGGATCTGGGAATCTTGCTGATGGCATTTATGATTGGTCTCTCGGCGGGTGCAATTGTTCTTCATAAGCTTGCATACTTTATTTCAAAGAATTTTGTTTATTATCGCTGGACCGGGGTGACACTAATAATTGGATTTGGATTGCTGAGTATATTTTGCTTCTGGATGACATCTAACGGATATTTTCTTAACCTGTTGTCAAGCGCTTTTTTGTTGATTATAAACGGATTTTTCGTGGCAGGCATTTTTTCCCATTCAAGTCTGCACGATCTTGGAAGTCAGCGCAAGGTAATTTCACCGCTCTATTCTGCCGATTTAGTTGGCGGCTGTCTTGGTTCACTGGTCTCGACCCTTTTTCTCATTCCGTTAATCGGGATGACATATTCTTCACTGTACATGGCCGCATTAATAGGGATTTCAATCCTACTACTTTAGAAAAGTCGTTTTCTTTATATCAAAAAGGTAAATCGTTCAAAGGAAAAAAGATTTTATACGATTGAAAGAGAGAATCCCAGCGAACAAACCAGAATTGTTGTTGCATTTGCAGGTGGAGTATATAAATTATGGTTTGATCAATAAAACATTTTCCGCAGTTTATGATCACTCAAAATACGCTTTGATGAAAAAACTCATTTAACGAAATTTTGGCGGAATGCAGAAACTAAAGTCAATTATTATTCTTTCTTATAAATCAAGCGGTTCAAGTGCCTGCCAGTATCTGCTATCGAAGGCCCCGGAAATTAATCATGTTAGCAACACCCGGCACCAGTTTAACGAAACCCTATTCTGGAGCAAGTCAGCTTCCATTCTGGATATGCCATTAACCGGAATGATCGATACTGAGGTACCTTTTGATCGTGAGAAGGCAACAACCGATTTGATAAAAATTCTGGGCCAAAACATTGAATCCTATTCCGCACCGGAAGATGAGGAAGAGCTTGTTTTCGAGGGTTGGGTGAGATTGTGCCGGGAACACTCCCCGGTTTTTATCGAAAAGTCACCTCACCATCTGTTTCAATGGTCGGCGCTGGAATTGATGGCGAGGTGCACCAACGAGTTGAGCGAGGTGGATTTTCAATTTGTTGGGCTGGTCAGAAATCCGATGGATGTATTGTACTCTGCGAATAAACGTTGGGGGACGCCCCCGGAGTTTGCCCAATACGAGTGGCTTGAATCGTACCGCAATCTATTGAGATTTCAGGAATTGGTGGGGGATAAACTACTGATTCTCCGCTATGAAGATATGGTCACTGATTTGGAATTTCTAGAACCTGTCTTTGATTTTACCGGTAATAGTGTCCATGATCTGGATCAGTCTTATCTGCATGCAAAATCGCTTTCGAAATGGAGATTTGATGATACCTTCCGATTTGCTCTGGCAGAGGAAGTGATTGAACTGGCTGAGAAATATGGTTACCGGGAGCAGGATGTAATTCAGACAGTAGATAATTTAATTTTGATCAATTCCTAACTTTCCCCATACTATTTACTTTCTGTCGATTGATAAGAGGTATGCAATGTATTTGACTTCCTTAAACTATGTGACGATTTTTGTGGCCACATGCGTTGGATTCCTGATTGGATGGTTGTGGTATGCTGTGCTATTTACAAAATCCTGGTTGAGAGAGCACGGACTGGAAGAGGTCGGTCCGGAGAAAATACCGATTGGTTTTGGAAAACTGTTTTTGGGCGCTTTCACCCTATTATTCATGATCGCTTTCACGCTGGCTATTTTCTTATCGGGACCCTCAAACCTGGTGCTGGGATTTGCCACCGGGGCATTGGTGAGTATTGGCTTTGTTGGTGCAGCAATCGGAATGAATTACATCTTTGAAAGAAAATCTGCCAGACTTTTTTTGATTACTGCCGGATATCATGTGGTTACCTTTTCGGTTATGGGTGCAATTATTGGGGTGTGGAAATAAAATGGGCGGTGTCTCAAACCGCCATATGGGACAATAATTTTGAATGCACCTCACCGGAGCAACATCATCTTCTTCACGAATAATTGATTCCCGGCCTTGAGAGAATAAAAGTATATTCCGGAAGAAACATCTTTCCCCAAATCATTCTTGCCATTCCAGACATAATCATATTTCCCGGGAGGCAAAGCACCTTCGAAAAGATTTCTGACTATTCTTCCTATGATGTCAAAAATTAACAGTTGGACACTTGCACTTGACCCAATTATTTTAAAGGGAATAGTTGTCTGTGGATTAAACGGATTTGGATAATTTTGATATAAATAAAAAGTCCTCGGTTCATTTCGTTGACCTTCCTCAATAGCGACGGGTGGTTTATTGAAATCAATGATATTGGCCCAGATACCATTGCCAGGTTCCGCCCAAGTCGTATACATCTTCTCGTTCATAAGTACGATCCTTGGAGCATACTGATTAGTTGTGTCGGCCCTGGTGGATACCCCGAAAGAATTGCCTAACGGATTCTTATCAGGCAGAAACCTCCGGGCATAGATTTTTATCAAACCTTTTTCCATTTGCTCCCATACGACTACACTCTTTCCATCCCGGTCGATGGCAATATCAACCGAAGGGACTGAAGGAATAGTATCCAGAGTTGAAGTTATCGACTCAGATGGTCCCAACGCTGTACCGTCATTCCCAAACCAGCGCCACCGGATTTGCCATAGTGAATCTATCTCGGTACCCCAAACTACACCAAAATCTCCATTCGCATCAATGGCAGCACTTAGGTAAAATAAATCCGTTAACTCAGGATTTTCCGTTATTAAAAAACTGGAATCCTTCGGAAGTCCATCTTTATAAAATAACCTCCCATAAATATTCTTATTTCCACCATTGTCGTCCCACCATATCGCTACAAAATTTCCTGTACTCGGAATACTTAAAACCCTTGTCTCACCGAACCTTGTATTCGAAAAGCCATGATCACTGAGCAGACTGTCACTTGTTGCAGGATTTAATATTGTGGCTACCTGCCCATAAACCCCCATATTTGGACCAGGTGTTTCTGGTCCTTCACCAAACCATACTACTACAAAAGTACTGTCATCAATAAAATTCACATCAGGTGACCATCGATTGGCATCATAATAAATATCATTAAATAGTAAACTTGAACCGACTGTATCACTCCCTATGGGTAATATTTGTCCTCTTATGTATGAGTTAAAAGAAAACAGGTCCACATCCCTCCATACTGTTATAAAATATTCCTGGTTGACTGATAAACGCGGAGTTACAGCATCAATTGTGTTTAGAAATTTAAGTGGAGTGGTCTGGGGAATTAACAATGAATCAAAAGTTCCGTAATATACTCCATCTCCAACCATACTCCAGGTTGCATGGAGGGTGCCGCGATGGTCTGCCACGATGGTAGGGATTCCGGAATTTTCGGGTAAGAAATTAAAATCCGGACGGATTTGTCCACTAAGGAAATTTGGAAAGACGATGCAGATAAAGCCAATTGTCCAAAATGTTGACAAGGGGTTATTTTTCAATTTAGGAAACATACTGACTTCCATTTTATTTCTATCTCGAAAAAATATAATCCTTCTCTAGTATTCCGATTTCCATTTGTTTTTGTGAGTTGTGCTTAGATTTCTCAACAAAAAAAAATGAAAGAAAATTTTATCATTTACCTTCAATTGAATCATAATTAGCTTATAGTTTATTGAAAATGTTCAAAACACGACCGTGAGCAATTGCATTGTGATGAAAGGAGACATGGAAAGTTGTTTAAAATTAGTTTCATTAACCTGACCCCTGCCAATAAGATAACTATTTTTAACAGAGAATAAGTGATCCTTATTATTTTTTCCTGCAAAATGGGGCAGAAATCATCATCTCAGCGTTCATTTTCTAGAAGTCTCCAAACATAGCAGAGTTGAAAAAGAAAGGTATATGTTATGATCTGATTCCGGTACAGATATCATTTAGTTTGAACACGGAACGAAAAATATTAAATTAGATGTTCAAACCGGCCTGTCGTGTATTTAAATATTGGGTGAATTTTTATTAATATGAAACTTCTGAAAAATGACGTGAAATATATTCTTTGTCATTCGGAATTCAATATTCGATAAGCTGCACATAGCACATAACTCGTTCCAGCGCTCAGCATTGGAGCGAGGAAGTTTCCAAAAGTTACTAATATAGTATATAGTTTTGAATCAGCGAGAATTCAATGTCCGAGATTAATGAAAAACCGAAGAATAGGAAAGAAACCAGCAATAGTTCTCAACCGACAGATTTCATCCGCAAAATTATTATGGATGACATCAGAGAAAACAAAAACGACGGGAGGGTACATACGCGTTTTCCTCCGGAGCCCAATGGCTACCTGCACATTGGCCATGCGAAATCCATCTGGCTGAATTATAGCCTCGCACAGGAGTTTAACGGTCTGTTTAATCTGCGCTTCGATGACACCAATCCAATCAAGGAAGAGGAAGAATTTGTTGATTCCATTATGGAGGATATTCGCTGGCTTGGTTGTGATTGGGAAGATCGCCTCTATTTTGCCTCGGATTACTTTGATAAACTCTATGAGTGGGCGGTAAAACTGGTTAAAAAAGGCAAAGCCTATGTATGTGATTTAAACGCAGATGAAATCCGGGAATACCGAGGTACCCTTACCGAACCGGGAAAGGAAAGCCCTTATCGAAACCGTTCGGTGGAGGAAAACCTAGATTTGCTCGAGCGAATGCGAAAAGGGGAATTCCCAGATGGTTCAAGGGTATTGCGGGCAAAAATCGATATGTCATCTCCCAACCTCAATATGCGCGATCCGGTTATGTACCGGATTCTGCATGCCTCCCACCATCGAACCGGGGATAGGTGGTGTATGTATCCCATGTACGATTGGGCTCACGGGCAGTCAGATTCCATCGAAGGTATCACTCATTCCATTTGTACACTTGAATTTGAAGATCACCGTCCATTGTACAACTGGTTTATTGAGGAGCTGGGAATATTTCCCTCCCGGCAGATTGAATTTGCCCGGTTGAACCTCGATTATGCGGTCATGAGCAAAAGAATGCTCTCCGAGTTGGTAAAAGGTGGGCATGTCAGCGGCTGGGATGATCCTCGCATGATAACCCTGACCGGTTTGAGAAGAAGGGGATACACGCCGGAATCAATCGGGGAATTTAGCCGCCGGGTGGGGGTGGCAAAAGCGGATAATATCATCGAAATGGCCCTTCTGGAATACTGCATCCGTGAGGATTTGAACAAACGGGCACCGCGGGTAATGGGTGTTTTAAAGCCGTTGAAGCTGGTCATCGAAAACTATCCGGAAGGAAGAGTCGAAGAGCTGGAAGCGGTGAACAATCCGGAAGACCCTCAAATGGGAACCAGGAAAATCCCTTTTTCAAGAGAATTATACATCGAGCAGGAGGATTTTCGGGAAGACCCGCCAAAAAAATATTTTCGCCTCGCCCCGGGTGAGGAGGTGCGGTTGCGATATGCTTATATCATCAAATGTGTGGATGTGATAAAAGATGGTGCAACCGGTGAGGTAGTAGAACTCCATTGCACCTATGATCCGGAGACAAAAAGCGGCTCCGGAAAATCCTCCCGAAAAGTAAAAGGAACCATTCACTGGGTTTCAGCTAAGCATGCTATCGATGCCGAAGTACGGTTGTATGACCGGCTTTTTACGGTTCCAAATCCCGCCGAAAATAGGGACATCGATTATAAGACTTACTTAAATCCAAACTCTCTGGAGGTATTGAATTCCTGTAAACTTGAACCGGGATTGCAGAATGCGAAGGGGGAAGATCGCTTCCAGTTTGAAAGAGTGGGATATTTTTGTGTCGATACCAAAGGTTCGCGGAAGGAAAAATTGGTTTTTAACCGAACCGTACCGCTGCGGGATACCTGGGCAAAAATTGAAAAGGCGATGAAGGACGAGGGATCTTAATCATTTAAACAATAATTTAATTTCATGGAATAATTTTGGCATAAATTATATTGCAAATTTTGGCTAAAATCTGCTCAAACATCGAGGTTAGATCGACCGTGATTAAATTTTACACGACTTTTTTGCTAGTCGCTGTTATCTTGGTTTTTTTGAATTGTGTTCAGAAAAAGGAGCAGCCTTTGGCTCGTAAAATGGTTCCCCCACCGGGTGATTATCTAGGACAGACCAAACCGGATTCATATCCGGAAATATTCGCTCCAAGTTTCATTTCAACCCGACACAATGAACGGGATATCACATTTACTCCCGACGGTAATCAGGTTTACTTTTCACTGTGCAATGCCAATACCCAGTACAGCGCCATCGTATATTTTGAACGAAAAGACGGCAGCTGGTCCAGACCAAAAGTGGCTTCTTTTTCGGGGCAATATCGGGACCTGGAGCCCTTCGTAACACCCGATGGTCAAAAGCTGTTCTTTGCTTCAAACCGGCCGCTTGAAAAGGATGGCGACCCCAAAGATTGGGATATTTGGGTAGTCCAAAAAACCAATACCGGCTGGAGTGAAGCGCAAAACATTGAGTCACCGGTAAACACCGAAGGGGATGAATTTTATCCGTCGATTAGCAATAATGGATCACTTTATTTTACTGCAGAACGGGAAGGCAGCAAAGGAGGAGAGGATATTTATGTGTCGCGATTGCTAGGTGATGTGTATCAGGCACCGGAAAATCTGGGTGATTCAATCAACACGTTACGCGGCGAATTCAACGCAACGATTGATCCGGATGAGAGCGTTATCGTTTTTTCCTCCTTCGGGCGAGATGACGGGATCGGTAGTGGCGATCTCTACATCAGCTATCGAAGGTCTGATGGGAAATGGAGTAAAGCAAGAATTCTAGGGGAACCGATTAATTCAACCAGCCTGGATTATTGCCCGGCATTTTCACCGGATGGGAACTATTTTTTCTTCACCAGCCACCGGATTTCCCACAGTTTCAAATATCCACAACCGAACAGTTATGAACAAATAATTGACCATTTAAATAATCCGGAGAATGGTTTGGGAAATATTTACTGGGTAAAAAGTGATATCCTAAAGCTGAAGGCGCCGAATGAATAATTCAAGGTTGGATTCTAATATAGATTTTTGAATTTTGTAAGGCTTTAACCTTCATATGAAGCATACAATTTGCTTGGACATCTTTGTAAAAAACGGGAGAATTGCCTATCCTGATCAGTCGAAAACATAATTTGAACCGTGAAGATGCCCGGCAATTGGTGAATGATATTGCCAGGGACCTGTCTGACTCGCTGAGAATTTCCTATTCATGGAACGGCGACCGGCTGGATTTTCATCGTCTGGGTCTCAATGGTTATATTGATATTCAGGATCATGAGATTATTGTTCATGTTCAGAAAAGTTTTTTTGTTCCGGTCAGTGATAACTGGATCCGGGAAAAGGTGGAGGAAAAGATGGATGAACACCTCGAATAAAACTGGAAAACTCTGCCCAATTCCATAATTTCGTTAAAAATTTTATGACAAATTTAAAATGTTTTTTGAATGCTAAGATGTCTAATTTATATTCCGTTTATAAAAATTATGCTACACTGGGAATTCAACCGGGGAATTTTCAGTGTGATGAATCACTCCCAGTAGAAAGGAGGTGATCCTATCAATAGTCAGAGTATGATGGGAGCCTCCGGTATAGTTTGTTAGCACCAGGCTTGCCGGACTCCCGAAAGCCAACATGGCTCCGCAAAACTTGCGGAGCCTTTTTATTTTTAGAGAATAAAATTTTCGCGGATGAAAACCAGTCCAAATTCATCTATACCATTTTTGCTTGACCTATCGCAATAGAAAATATTATAGGTGGAATATTGACTGTAGTTGGGGCTTTGGAAACACATTTTCAGGATTGAGTGTTTTCCAATCAGGTTTTATTTGTTTTTTTTGTATTAATTCCCTGCTTGCGATTTGATGGTTTTGCTCTGAAAAAATAATTCAGACTTGTTCCTGGCTAATGCTCAAAATAAATTCACTCAGAATTAATTGTGGAATCGATTAGTTTGGTTGATTATATCACCATGCGGAGGGATAATCACCTGGAATAGATGATTTTTTTTATGAAGGAAATGAAACTCAGAATGAAAACGCAGTTAATTTTTGTGGCCTTGGTGTCCATTTTTTTGTCTTTTGGTTGTACCGCTGATTATAAAACGGGTGTTGAGCCGTGGTCCCAACTTGATCAGGGACTTTTTCTTGGCGTTTTTGATTCACCTCAGAAATCTGAAATCGGGGACTCAAAAATAACCGCTGTAAAAATCGATCCCCGTTACTACTCCCTCAAGCTATTTTCTGTCTCAGAGTATGGCACCGACAGAAAATCGGCAAGGAATTGGTGTAAAGAGCATCAATTAATTGGTGCAGTTAACGCCGGCATGTTCCAAACGGACTTAATTTCAAATGTGGGGTTTATGAAAAACTTCGATCATTTGAATAACGCTCATCTGAACAAATACAATTCGGTTCTGGCATTCAACCGAGTCGATTCAACGGTGCCGGAAGTTCAAATTATTGACCGGGTTTGTCAGGATTTTGAATCTGTCCAGGAGAAATACCAGACCTTGGTTCAAAACATAAGAATGATCAGTTGTGAGCAGGAAAATGTCTGGGAGCAGCAGGCTGAAAAATGGAGTATTGTGGCATTGGGGATGGATCAATCGGGAAATGTTTTATTTATTTTTTCACGGTCACCTTACACGGTTCATGATTTTGTTAATATTCTTCTGAAATTGCCATTATCTCTACACAATGCTATGTACCTTGAAGGAGGTCCGGAAGCATCTTTATACTTCACCCACGGAGATGTTGAGGTAGACTTGAATGGAAATTTCGAAACAGGCTTTAGTGAAAATGCCGATATCAATATAAACTGGCCGTTGCCCAACGTGATTGGCTTTGTGAAAAAAGAAAAATAGATGTTAATTATCCATTACTCTGATTAATGATATTAGCTCATCCCAATTTTTTGCTCTGCGCACTCCTTTCTTTTCACCGGCAGTATTTTTTGTAAATATCCGGTATGAAGGTTCTTCTCCTTTCAATAAATCATGATCCATCCAAATTGCTGAAATTCCTTGAAATTCTGCGCCTTCGATGTCATCTTCCAAATTGTCACCCACATAAATAATTTCCTCTGCTGATACTCCCAATTTATCAAGCAGGGTATCATAAGTGAGTGGGTGAGGTTTCCGGTAACCAAGCTCTCCTGAAACGACAATCGCGTCAAATAGGGATGAAAGGTTCAGATTTGCTAAAAATGTTTTTGCTGCTGGTGCATGTGTGAAATTTGACAACAACCCCAGTTTGTAATTCTGTTTTAACTGTATCAATGTTTCGATGCTCTTGGGCACCAACCTGGCATGAGTTAGAAATTTGGTGAAGTATGCCTCGATTGCTTCATTCAATCTTCCATCGTCTGGTGAGATGGAAATGTTCAGTTTGCCTAATGCAGCGCAGATCCATATTGAATTGTGGGTTTCCTGACCGGTTCGTTTAGCTTCATTCACAAACTTGGTGGCAGCCTCCACATATAAAGGTGCAAATTCATGCTCCTGGACCGGGATGCCCGCTCCCCACAGCTTTGCTGTCAAAATGCCTATGGACCGACGCAGAGCAAAATTTTGTACCATAATCAACGTATCAAATAAATCGAATCCAATGGCTTTGATTTGCGACATATCTTCTCGTTATAAAAATAGAGCGAAAGATAAATCATAATCGCAGTTTTGTCAAACAGACCGCCGCATTTTTTGGTGTTTTTTTGAAAGTTAGAAAAAAATTTTTTTTCTTGAAACTTAACTGTATATATTGTATATATACAGCACAGACAATTGAGGCGGGAAAATATGTTATTCAACTTAACGGAAGTATCATCCGAGCCAATCTACAGACAGCTATCCAGACAATTGACTGAGAAAATTCTTGCCGGTGACATCTCCATTGGTGAGGGGTTGGCATCTGTGCGAGTTATTGCCAGAAAAGAGCATATCAACATACATACTGTACAAAAAGCGTATCGGATATTGGAAAGACATGGATTAATCCACAGGCGAAAAGACGGCAGTTATGTTGTTGCATCATTCACCGCTTATGAGATTGAAAAGATTCTTGAAGAATGCACCTCCAGTGAATCAAATGAAAACAAAACATCCCAAAATTCTTTTGAGAAGAAGAATACTATAGATTTCCATAAACTCCTGCTTGAAAAACAGCAATTTGAGGAGGAATTAAAACTAGCGGTTCAAATTCAAGCCAGCCTCCTGCCTAAATACCTGCCCAATGATAGAGTGCTAAATGTGGCAGCATATTCCAGACCTTCTCGCGGAGTGGGAGGAGATTTTTATGATTGGATTCGCATCAATGACAATAGATCGGCTGTGGTAATCGCAGATGCCTGTGGAAAGGGACTGCCGGCAGCATTTATGGTTTCGCAAATTCAGGCCCTTATTCGGAGTGAAATAAGCAATGAAAATAGCGTACAAAGAGTACTGGATCACATGAATAAGCAGCTAATACGGCTCACTTTAAAGAACAGATTTGTTACGCTTTTTTTGGGTGAATTTAACAAAAGTACTCAAGAATTCACTTATTGTCGTGCCGGCCATAATTATCCCTTTTTGATTCGCCAGGATGGGAATTGTGAGTTTCTTGAAATCGGAGGACCGGCGCTGGGGATATTTAATGAAGCTGAATATGAGGCTGGTACCATTTCGTTAATCAGTGGTGATTTACTGTTTTTCTATACCGACGGGCTCACCGAGGCAATGGATGGCGAGTGCAAAGAATTTGGAGAAGAAAGACTCATGCGGTTGCTTATTAGTCAGAGAAATAAAAACTCTGATGAAATAATTAGTTCAATCGTTGAAGATTTGCAAAAATTCTGCAATCGCGACCCTCAGGATGACAGAACGATGCTGGTTATGAAATTGAATAAAATATGAAGATTCAAAATAACCTTATAGATGGACCATAATGAAGTTTAGAGTATGATTTTAAATCTTACTGACCTGTCTGATGAGCCATTGCAGAGCCAGATTTCCAGGCAGATACGGGCAAAGATTCTTGCCGGAGAGCTTACGGCAGGATCGGATATTCCATCAATCCGAAAGTTGGCGAGAGAACAGAAAGTCAGTGTTATTACGGTTCAAAGGGCATATGAATCACTGGAACGGCAAAATCTGATTCATTCTAGAAGGGGGAAGGGATTTTTTGTATCGGAGTTATCTGAGAATACCAAACGGGAGATGGCTAAACAGAGATTGCAGGAGATGATGCAATCTCCGGTGGTGTCAGCGTTAGCAGAGGGCCTATCGAGAGACGAAATTTATGAAATTGTAAATAGGCTTTTAGAGGAGAATGGAGAACCTAATAAAGGAGCATAGCTATGAGAAATGCATTCGCACTCAATCAACTGGTTAAAAAATATCCAGGATTCCAACTGGGTCCACTGGATCTTGAACTGGAACCCGGTGTTGTGTTGGGATATATCGGGCCGAACGGCTCCGGTAAAACCACCACGATGCACTGCATTGTTGGTCTGGTAAAATCCGATGGCGGTGAAGTGGAAATTTTTGGCCGGAAAAATGATCCTAATAAACCGGAATGGAAGCTGGATATTGGATACGTGGGCGATGTACAGGTATTTTATGAAAACTGGAACGGCGAAAAGAATCTCAAGTTTTTAAAACAATTTTATCCGAATTGGTCTGATAACCTGGTGGAGAAGTTGGTTCGAAGGTTTGAGGTTCCATTAAACAAAAAAGCCAAACAATTATCCTCAGGAAATCGGGTAAAATTGTCCTTAATCGGCGCCCTGGCCCACTCACCCAAATTATTATTACTGGATGAACCTACTGCCGGACTGGATCCGGTGGTTCGAACAGAGGTCCTAAATCATCTGTTTGAGATTTTAGAGAGTGGTGAGAGGGCGATTTTTTATTCTACTCACATTTTATCGGATATCAGCAGACTCGCTGATGATCTGGCATTTTTAAATAATGGAAAAATTACACTCCGGACAGCAAAGGATGATTTGACTGATAAATGGCGAAAAATTTCATTTCGATATCCCCATAATGATCTAAAACTGGCGGCTGCTATCAGATACAGACATGAAGGAAATGATCATCAAATCATCAGCACAGATCATGAGGCAACCATGCGTCAATTGGCTGAGTTGGGAGCAGAGAATGTGCATGAAAATCGAATGACCATTGATGAAATAGCCGTTGAAATATTAAAGGAAACCAAAAATGGCACGCATTATTAAGGCAGAACTAAATTACAACAAAAGATTGATACTGGGATTTTTCTGTTTTTTGCCCATTACCTGGATACTTGCCTTAAACGAGCTGGAAGCATTACCTCCCACATACATCATGTTCTGGTTGGTATTTATCATGGTGCAAAACTGGAATTCATTTCGCAATAAAGAGCGCCGTGAATATCAGATTCAGGTTTTACCTCTCTCGAACTGGCGTATCGCGGCAGCCAGGTTAATGATGGTGGTTTTATTGTCAATACCAGTGATTTTCATCTATTACCTGATACTGTTCATAATTCAACCAGGAAGATTTTTGGATTTTATGGCTTTGCTGCGCCCGTTTTCCATATTAATGCTCATGTTTTCAGTTTATTTCCTACTGAGAGACTCACTACTCTATTTTATGAGAAATAACAACATCTTTAATATAACAAAGGATCGATCGGTTACAATTTTGATATTGTTGGTCTTTTGGGGCGTGGTCATTAGTTTTATGGGCCTTTTAATAAAACCATCCGGATTACGTGGAATAATTGAGTTCGTGATTGCCTTAAATCCCTTTCAGGGACAGTACGGCCTTGAAAAATTGTATTCTCTGAGTTTGATTCTTGCTTTATTTACCTTAATTACGTTTAACCGGCGCAAGTCATATTTGGAGTAGGCAGTAATGTTGATGAGGTACATTCTAGAAGCTGAGTTTAAATACAATAAGAAGTTAATTGTGGGAGTGGAGGCATTTGTTCCTCTGGTGTGTTTTTATGAATTATTCGTTTCTGGAACGCTCGAGGGATATGTGCTTATTACGATGTACACTATATCCGTTTTTTAGAATAGGAGTGAAAATGGTTTCGGGATTGAAAATGTCAAAAATAAATAATAGGGATATCAAATGTGGGCGGTTTTGAAAGCCGAATTAAATGATAACCGTCAAATATGTTTCTACATTTTATTGGCATCTGTTTTTAGTTTCGGCATCTTGCATAATTGGCCTTTATTAACAGGCGAAGTACCGGAAAATCCTAATATCGGATACATTTCAATTGCTCATATCTATTTTTTCTTTTTTGGAGCAATTCTCTTTACCTGGTATTGGAGTAAGCGAGTTAGCTATCGAAGGCAGATATTATTACCGTTCACTGCCAGAAAAGTTGGGATAATGCGTCTGTTAATTTTTACAAGTTATTGGCTGCTTGTTGTTCTGATAATTGTATTAGACTCATTTATCTCCAAATACTACATAATGAATAGCGTTATGGTTAGATCCATTCTAACCCAAACAGGAATGGCTTTGATTGCATATTCACTATTTTTTTTCTGGCAGGATTTGCGTGATTTTTCCATTGTAAACAATTCTCCACACGGTACAGGCAATCGCCGGTATTATGATTATCTTATGTTTGTTTTAATTGCACTGATATCCTTTGTTGCTATGGCTGGCATAATCCATACATACCAGGGGAAGGGTGGTTCCGATTATGATTGGTTTCTTACTTGGTTGTATCAATCTAATTCCGGAATTCTTTCCTCACTTTTGATTGGATTTCTACTTTCATATGTTTCAATCATTACTTTTCAAAAAAGGAAGTGTTATTCCGATTAAGGGCATAAAAATGTGGAAGATAGTTAAAGCTGACGTAGAGTACTATAAAGCGTTATTCTTTTCGCTCTATATATTTATTCTACCTTTTTTGGTCATTCAGACAGTCTTGGGAGATTTTGAAAATCACCTTATTTGGGTATCATTTTATACGCTGCCTATAATTGGGATTTTTGTGGGCAACGAAGAGAAAAAGTCAAAAAGAACGCGGCTGCTTGCTTCTTTACCCCTCTCTGCGCGACAAATTGGAATGGCCAGATACCCGATATTGATCACTTATTGGGCGAGCCTTCTAATCCTGATTTATATTAGCACAATTATTGGTGGGAAATCAATAATTTCTGCCCCGGAACTTTTCTCAATTGCTGCCAGCGGTCCCTTTATTGCAGCCTGCATGAGCATCAATCTGGATTTGCGATTTCAGAATATTACTTTTGCAAAACAAATTCTATTTAGAATCGCTGTGATATTTGCAGCAGTGGTGATCACCGTAACTTACCTGGGTGGATACCTGCTCAATCTTACGGAATCTGCTCCTTTCGGGATTTTTAATAATTTGTCTTTTGCTACTATTTTTAGTCTAATGACAATAATCTTACTTGTAATTAGTGAAATTATTTATGAGCGTCGGGCAACATATCTTGAATGAAAGGGGAAAAAATGTGGCCACTTATGATCGCAGAATTGAAATACGAGAAAAGTAAAATCATTATCGCCGCTCTATTTTGCGGTATTTGCATCGTGGTTATCTGGTACTGGGTGAAATGGGAGAGAAATAGAGCTCCTATGATTCTGTTAATTATGCTGATTTCCACAATAATGGCGGTTTTATTTACTGAGCAGAAACAAACTTTGACGAAGCGTGGACGTCTCCACCTGCAACTTCCAATTACATTGAGAAAAATCGGATTTACTCATATTATATATCCTTTCCTGATTTGGATGATAATTTTGGCCTTCTATCTGGTATTATATGCAGTATTCCAGGCGGGTACAGAATTTCGTTTAACGATCCCTTCGGTCATGCAAATTACTACCTTAACAGGTCTCATCTTTATTTTAAATGCTGGTGCAATGATGCAGAGAGATTTGAAAAGCATAATTCATAAAAAACCATATCGAATTATAAGGTTTTTGATCTGGAAATTGTTGTTCATCAGCTTATTGTCGCCGTTTTATGTGGTGACCAATTTTGGAGGATTTTTTGGCGAGGGTACCGAGCTTCAATCGTTTTTGATGACTCTTTCTGAGTCGGCAGTTCTATCAAATTCACTTGCCGTAATTATGTCCTTAGTGAGTTTACGAATTTTTTCAAGGAGAATTTCGTATATAGATACCTAATATGACTAATTCGGAATACTAGCATTAAATGAAGGGGAATTATCAGGTCTCTATTTTATTGTGGATTTCAAATAAAGTAGCTTAATTAATTGTTGGGGAGGAAGTAATGGAAAACGAAATAGGTGAAATATAAGAGATGCATGCATTTGCACGAATTTTTAAAATATTTATATCGCCGCGGGAAACGTTTGAGAGTATTGAGCAAAAGCCAAATACGCTCGTTCCCTATATTGTTCTTTTAGTTGCGTTCATTTTAATGCAATATTTCACGCTGGATATTCAAATGAGTGATCGCATTGCTCTTATAGAAGCAAAAGGAGCTTCTGCAGAACGACTAGAGGTGGCCCGAAACCAGATACAAGGCCCGGTAAAGAATATGGGCATTATTTTATCTCCATTCATGATTCCCCTAATATGGGCAATATTTGCCGGGACACTGCTCTTCACCTGCAATTTGATATTTGGCAAAAAGGTAAAATTCAAAAAGTTATATGCTATCGTTGCCTGGTCGAGTTTAGTGGGGATTATTATGTCAATCCTTATGACATTACTAGTATTGTCAAAAGGTACATTCCACGGTGTTGCAGTTGATCTCAGTTTATTACTTTCCACTCCCCAAATTGGCGAGGGTACAAGCACCTTTTATCGATTTTTAGCAAAATTTGATATTTTTACGATTTGGCAATTGATACTATGGATGATTGGTTTGGGTGTCATATATCGCGTTGCGATCAAGAAGGCGGCGCGGTGCCAGTGTTATTGCTATGGACGATTTGGATTGTCCTTAGTGTTGCCTTAGGAGGTGTTTTTGAGAGCTTTGGTGCATAATTGAAAAATTGGTTCAAATCTCTTGAACAAATAATTCATTTAAAACGATTCTTCATCAGGGTACTTATTCCATTAAAATGGATATCACGGTCCCAATAGGAAAAAACGTATGTGGGCAATTATAATTACAGAAATGAAATATAACAGACTAACTTTGGCTATTACCTATATCTTAGTCTTCAATTTATTTCTCGCCGCATTTTTATTTGAATCCGGAGACGTATTTGGATTTATGGTTTATACAATTGTCCTGCTGCTGGTTGCCATGATGATAATCGGGACACAGGAGGACCGCGAAAAACGGGATAGAATGACCACTTTATTACCAATCCCAATGAAACACATCGCCTTTGGCCGGATTTTATTTATAATGTTATTTCAAGGCTCCATTTTTTCACTCTGGATTTTTGTCTATTTATTTAGGCATTTAATTGGGGACTCAGGTGCAATGTGGAGTATACTTTCGATGAATGCCTATATCCTCAGTCTGCTACTATTTTTTATAATATATCATGACCTTAAATTTTTTGAGAACATCGCCCACCGAATATTCTTTTTCATAATTCTATTTTTATTGCTGTTCTTTTTCTACATTCCTCAATTGAATATTGGACTTGTCACATCCATTCAAACTCCATCAAAAAGCATGATTGGTGCGCTTGTCAAAATATTGTACAGTGAAGTGGGAAGAACATGCTGGTCAAATATTTTTACCGCAGGACTATTGTACATCAGTTATTCCATTTTTATAAAGCGTAAGTCTTATCTGGCTTGATTTTCGATTTGAACCTGCGCTCGCTGCATTTATTATTTCCGGCCAGTTAAATGCCATTGCGGAAAATTTAAATTCGGGTAACAAAACATTAGAAAATTAAGTACAATAGATTATTTGAGATTTACCAGAAGACGAAATTGAAGCGATTGCCCTTTCTGTTCTTTGTGAAATTCCTTTTTGGTCATTATTATTAAATTGGGGAGGATTCAAGATGATCAGAATGCTATTCAATACACTTGCAATTTTAACACTTTTGGCTGCACCGTTATTGGGTCACGTCCCTCAAAATTCCGGTGATACCAGTTCTTCCAGTGCCCCTCACTTTTATCCCCTGGAAGGCAGGCACAATATTCAACTTAATTTGGGATTGAGCAATAATTTTGGGGTTCATAACGAGGTTGGTCCCGGGTCTGTTACCAATTCTGTGAAGATGGAAGGATTTGTGGGTTCAATTGGCTACTACTATTGGATTAACCAATATTTTTCTGTTGGCGTGAATATCGGTGTAATGGGGAGCGAAGTAATAACCTCCACCAATTTCACAGGCGAATATACCCAAACCAGTTCTGTTGTTCCGATACTATTTGGCTTTAAGGTTCATCCGGTAACGATGACGCAAAGAAACAATCTCAGACCATACCTTAGTGTTTTAGCCGGTCCTTTTATTGGATCAATAGTCGAAAATTATGTTAGCAACCGAGTCGAAAACAGTGTTTATACAGAAACATCTCCCGGAGCTCACTTTGAATTAGGATTGGATTGGTCAATTAGCAATTTATTTGTCCTTGGCGTCGGTGCCGGTTATTATTATGTCTCCGAATTTGATAATCCGATTGGCGGCAAAACAGATTACAGTAGTGCAAATTTTTCATTTTCATTCGGAATTCTTTTAGGAAAAACAAAGACGATCAAATAGCAAGTCATTTTCTAATCTTTCAAAATAATCTTTTTGGTTTATCCTTCCTGATTTTAGCCTGTTCAATTACTCGTTAAACACATCTCCATTTCTCCTTGACAATTCGCATTGATTGGTAAGAGAGGTAAATTTTTTACCCCTTTCAAAAATAAAGGTTAAAAAATTTGGATTTTATGCTGTTCCTTATATATTTTAATTAAAACCTTTATCCTGAGTTGAAAATCTAAGATAATATGCAAGTAATACCCGCTACGAAAGATAGCCTGGCAAAATTGGATCAACTTCTTAATTCTCATGGAACCATGGTTATTCTGACTCATGATTATCCGGATCCGGACGCTTTAGCAAGCGCACTTTTATTATCACATCTCTGTCGGGTGAGGTATCGGCTTCGGACCCGTATTGCTTATGGGGGAGTGATCCTCAGGGCTGAGAACAGAACCATGGTGCAACAGCTGAAAATAAAACTAACACACATAGATGACATTCAATGGCATCGTTATAAGCTGATTGCTATGGTTGATACCCAGCCGGAGTTTAAAAACCACGGATTGCCGGAGGAGATAACACCAACTGTGGTTATTGATCATCATAAGGGGAAATTGCCTGTTCGTGCAGATTTTGCCGACATTCGAACCAACTACGGAGCAAGTGCTACCATGCTTTTGGAATACATGGCAGCCGCAGAAATCGATATACCAGTCAGGATTGCTACCGCCATCGCTTATGCTATTCGGAGCGAGACACAGGAACTCGGACGAGATGCGTCAAAAGCTGACGTCGATGCATATTTAGAAGTGTACCCGAAGGCCAATAAAAGAACGCTGTCCAAAATCAACAATCCCAAATTACCCAAAACATATTTTATTTTACTGGCGACGGCATTGGAGAAGGCAATAATGTTTCGCCAATTGGCTCATGTGCACCTGGGTGCTGTGGAGTCGCCCGAATCGGTGGCTTTAATAGCGGATTTATTATTGCGCCATGAGCGAATGAGCTGGTCATTAGTTACGGGGAGGTACAAGAAAAAGATGTTTCTCTCCCTTCGATGCAATAGAGGCAACGCTAACGCAGCGAAGTGTTTAAAACAAATTGTGGGCTCTCAGGGTTTTACCGGTGGGCATGCTCAAATCGCGGGTGGATATATTCCATTCAATTCTCATCTTGAAAAAGACTGGCAAAAATTAGAAGAAATGATTACCGAACGATTTTCAACAAAAATAGGAGAAGGGAGCCAACTGGAATGGAAACCCTTCCTTGCAAATGGATTAAAAACCGAATAAAAACTTATCGTGAGAGACGTCTGTGAAAGATCTGATAGATAAAGTTTGTACTCCTGAACGAACTGTATCTCGCTATGTGGTTGAGAGTGTTCTGAACCTGGGTCTTGAAATTGCCCGCGAGGGACGGGAAGGTAGAAAAATTGGTACCATATTTACATTGGGAGATGAAGAGAAAGTGCTTGCATTTTCCCGACCACTCATGTTGGATCCATTATTTGGACATCCCGATGAAGTAAAAATGATCACCGACCAGGATATGCAGGAAACAATAAAAGAACTTGCACAATTGGATGGGGCATTTGTTGTTACCGGCAAAGGAATTGTGATTTCAGCGGCTCGTTATCTGGAGGCCCCATCCCGCGGTGTCGTGATTCCAACCGGGCTTGGCGCCCGTCACATGGCAGGGGCGGCCATCAGCCTGCACACGAAAGCAGTCGTGGTGGTTGTATCAGCCAGTTCAGTGGTGCGGATATTCCTCGATGGCAAAATTGTTGGAAAACTGACGCCGTAGAAAGTAAGGTGTTGTGAAATATATTGTCTTTCCTTTTGTTTAGATCCAGCTGATAATTTGGCCTCGGTTCCTATCCTTCAAATGTAAAGGAACACTGCTTAAGATATGCTCCTTGAGAGCATTGATCAGTCTTTGTTTAAGAATACCTCTGTGAATAACCAGACTGACCTCTCTTACCGGTTTCGGATAGTTGATTTCTCTTACATACTGTTTGTTTTTTTCCGGTAAATTAATCACTGCCAACTCTGGTAACAACGTATACCCATAATCCTGTTCTGTGATTCGTTTAATCGTCTCCAGGCTGCCACTCTTGAACTTTAATTGATTTGAAGATTGATTTTCACGGCTGTCCGGGCAAATGTTTATAACCTGGTTTCTAAAACAATGGCCTTCACTAAGAAGCAGCATTTCATCAATATTCAGTTCATCTGCCTTGATAAATTCGTGCTGTATCAGGGGATGATTTGTAGAAAAATAGCCCATAAAAGCCTCATAAAACAGGGGCATTTCTATGATGCTTTTGTCCTCTATCGGCGTGACAAGAATTCCAACATACAATAAATCATCTTTTAATTTTTGAATAATTTGCTCAGATATTAGTTCTTCCACTGTAAGATTAACCTTGGGGTGATTCCTCAAAAAATCCCTTACGAACACCGGCAGTAAATAGGGTGACAAAGTAGGGATGATGCCAACCCGCAATTGACCCTGAATTTCTTCCCGCTGCTCCTGGATTATCTCCTTTATTGTTTGAATCCCGTGTAAATTGGACTGTGCCTGACGAATAATTTCTTCACCGATAAGTGTCGCCTTAATCGGTTTCTTACTGCGGTCGAAAATTAGTACCCCCAATTCTTCCTCTAATTTCTGAATCTGCATGCTCAAAGTTGGCTGTGTTACAAAGCATTTTGCAGCCGCTTTTGAAAAACTTCCATAAGTGTTCACAGAAACAATATATTCTAACTGCGTGATTGTCATATCGAATTTCTTTATAAATATTATCTATGACATTATTGAAACAATTGATTTGATTTATAATGATTACTCACTTAGTTTTATGCAAATAAAATTTTGCAGTAAGCTATTACGGATACCTGGAAACTATTCAAATTATGACAAAATCTGAATTACCTGCACAACGAAATTCTGCAATTTACAGGCTTGTATTTGTGATATTGGGTTTCATTTTAGTAGGGATCGGTATTTTAGGTTTATTCTTACCCTTGCTACCAACAACCATCTTTCTAATACTTGCATCGGCATGCTTTATTAAAGGGTCGCCGCGTATGAACCGCTGGTTGAAAAATCATAGGGTGTTAGGAAAGTATATTCGAAATTATCAGGATAAGAGCGGACTGACGCTGAAAACGAAATTATACACAATCATCTTTCTGTGGATTTCGATTTCTATATCAGCATTTTTTTTGACTGATGAGTTTGCTATTCAAATTATCCTTTTTCTTATAGCCGTTGGCGTAACGATTCATCTGATTACTATTAAAACACAAAAAACTTGAAATTAATCAATAGGAATTTTTTAAAAAGGAGTATTGGAATGAGAAAAGCACTTGTTTTTATCGTTGGTATTGTATTGGCGGTGATAACCTCATTTGTAATTTTAGAGCAGACAAATCTATTGGCAAGTGATTCGGTTGAAAGTTACAAAATTGTTCAAAAATATCAGCCCTCTGAAAATACTGGTTGCCCTTACCTGAATTCTGCAAAAGAGGATATGGCCCAAAAATCAGGGAAAGAGTGCCCCTATTTAAAGGGTGGTGATAAAAATTACTCAGATTCCTGTCCTTATCTAAAAAATAAGAAACACCTTAATGAAAGCTATTCATTATAATAATTTTTCTAAATCAAAAATTAGGTCAATTAAAAGAGGAGATTTACCACGGGAGAAAAGAAGAAATTAACCACCGCTCACGGCAATCCGGTGGGTGATAATCAAAACTCGCTAACTGCAGGCCCTCGCGGTCCACTTTTGATGCAGGATTATCAACTGCTGGAAAAAATGGCCACTTTCAATCGTGAGCGAGTTCCCGAGCGGGTGGTTCATGCCAAAGGTTCAGGAGCATTTGGCACATTTACCGTTACCAACGACATTACCAAATACACCAAGGCCAGTTTTTTTTTCAAAAGTTGGTAAAAAAACAGAGATTTTAGCTCGCTTTTCAACAGTCGCGGGTGAAAGAGGGGCAGCAGATGCAGAGCGCGATGTGCGCGGTTTTGCCGTTAAATTTTATACCGATGAAGGCAACTGGGACATGGTTGGCAACAACACGCCGGTATTCTTTGTTCGGGATCCTTATAAATTTGGCGATTTTATCCATACCTAAAAACGTGATCCAAAAACCAATATGCGTTCGGCGACCATGATGTGGGATTTCTGGTCTTTGTCGCCGGAAAGTTTACATCAAGTCACGATTTTATTCAGCGACCGTGGTTTGCTAAAGGGGTATCGTTTTGTTAATGGATATAGCCGCCACACATACAGTTTTATCAATGCCGACAATGAACGGTTTTGGATAAAGCTGCATTTTAAGACCATGCAGGGTATTCAGACCTGGACAAATGCCGAAGCAGAAAAAATTGTCGGGAAAGACCGTGAGAGTTCTCAGCGAGACCTGTTTGAAGCAATCGAAAGGGGTGATTATCCGAAATGGCGGGTAATGGTGCAGATCATGCCCGAAACAGATGCTGAAACCTATCATGTTAATCCATTTGATCTCACAAAAGTATGGCCGCACGCAGATTATCCACTGAATGAAATCGGCATTATGGAACTTAACCGAAATCCGGAAAACTACTTTGCTGAGATTGAACAGGCTGCTTTCGAGCCATCGAATGTTGTCCCGGGTATCAGTTTTTCACCCGATAAGATGCTGCAGGCACGAATTATGTCCTATGCCGATGCGCACAGATATCGAATTGGTGTTAACTATTCAGGTCTGCCCGCCAACAAACCGAAGTGTCCGGTTCATCATTATCATCGCGATGGCAATATGCGCTTTGATTATAACTTTGGCGGAGCGGTCAATTATGAGCCGAACAGCTTTGGCGGACCAAAAGAAGATCCGCGCTATCTGGAACCGCCTCTGAAGATTTCCGGCGATGCTGACCGATATAATCATAGAGAAGGAAATGATGATTATACTCAGCCTGGTAATCTTTTCCGGCTCATGAATGATAATCAAAAGCAGCAGCTCTTTAATAATATTACAGAGGCGATGACCGGTGTGCCGGAGCGTATTCAGATGCGACAGTTGGCTCATTTTTATAAAGCCGATCCTGCATATGCGACTGGTGTTGCGAAAGGCCTGAATATTAGTATGGAAAAAGTGGAGAAGTTTGCACACATGTCCCTAATTGAGCTTACAAACGCCACGACTGAGGAAGCTTATCGTTAGAGATATCGGGAGGTATCCGTTGGACTTATTTCGAGAAAAGGAGGCTATTGAGCCTCCTTTTCTTTTTTTTAGAAAATTTTGAAAAATAATATTAACTCAGACCAACGAAAGTGAGCATCGCGTCATACTGCTCGATTGAGCTAATAGGCTAATAGTAGCCAAAATAAAATTGAGAAAAGTCGAAATTTTTAAATTCATTTTTTTGCCCACCGAATCGATAATAACTCAACAAATTTTATTCTCACGAATTATTCCAGGAGGAATAATAGAGAATTATACATTGAAATAAAATAGAGATCTTTAAAAATGCTGAAATTCAGGGAATTATTTTCGGAGGAGTCTTCAACACCAGAAACCAAAGGTGAGAATAATGCAAAGGTATCAGCAGATACTGAATTTGCAAAATTGTATGAAATTCGAAATATGAATGTATTGATCTCATCAGAGCAGAAGAGGCAGATTGTTGAGACTGTATTTGAAAATAGTGAAGAAAAATACCAACGAGTTATAACCATTTTTAATTACCTGAAATCGTGGCAGGATGCTACTGAATTACTGGAATTGATTTTTCATAGTAACGCCTTGAACCCTTTATCTGAAGATGCAGTGGAATTTGCTTCAATCATTCGCAATTGTTTTGAGGAATAGAGCATTCGGCTTACTTTCATGCTTTGAGAAGATATTCGTCATCTTTGGAAATTTGACTCTTTCGCTTAAAACCTCATTAATGCCTATTCCATTAAATAGTATTCCAAAGGATTGTTTTAATTATATTGTCTTTATCGAATTCTGCAAGTTTGGTGAAATGATTAGAAAAGGCAGCTTCCCAGGAAAGAGCTGAGTGGAATGTAAACACAAGAAAGATTTCCGCTTAATCATACCTGATTTTTATTTACCCCAGTGAGAATTGTCTCCATTTTTGCCCACTTTGTTGATAAATTTGTTCGTATCCAGTATGACTGCAATACCGCGGAACATTCGTGAAAAAACTTCTTCTCTATTATAAAGCGTCCTATTCTGGTCTGCCAAAAGATGCCTGGATGCTGGCATTCGTGGTGCTGGTTAATCGCAGCGGATCGATTGTCCTCTTTTTTATGACACTCTATCTGACCAAAGAACTTGATTACTCGATTGCTGCAGCCGGGCGGATGATAAGCCTATATGGAATTGGCTCAATGGCAGGAGCCTATTTGGGAGGCTGGCTTAGCGATGTAATCGGCACAAAACGAGTACAATTATTCAGCCTGATTCTCTCCGGTATTGGTTTCATCATTCTTGGCCATATAAAATCACCTTTTATAATAGCGATTGCACTTTTTATTATTGCCATCTTAAATGAATCGTTTCGCCCGGCAAATGCCACTGCCGTTGGACAGGTAACGCCGCCCGACTTACGAGCCCGGGGTTTCGCAATGAATCGGATGGCGATAAACCTTGGGGTAACTATCGGCCCTGCTATTGGTGGATTTTTAGCAATGTATAATTACCGGCTTATTTTTTGGATGGATGGACTTACTTGCCTAGTTGCAGGAATTATCCTTTGGAAATTTTTTCGCCATGGGGAATTTGAAACTCATCTTTCCGGTCCAGCCGTAGATCCACACATTGGTTCTCCCTGGAAAGATAAAATATACCTCTTGTTCTTAATGTTAACCCTGACTTGTGGTCTCATGTTTGTTCAATTGTTCAATACCTGGCCGGTCTATCTGAAAGACTTTTATGCCCTGTTGGAGAATAAAATTGGTACCCTGCTTGCATTCAATGCTTTCCTGGTGGTTTTGTTTGAAATGCCTCTCATACACCGGATCGGAAGCAGAAATCAACTGAAAGTGATTTCCGTAGGTACATTACTACTCTTCAGTGGATTTGCCATTTTACCGTTCGGTAGCGGAATATTGTTTGGTGCGTTCACGGTGTTGATTTGGACGATTGGTGAAATGTTGATTTTTCCGCTGGCAATTAGTTTCGTCTCTGAACGGGCTTCTGATAAAAACCGCGGAAAGTATATGGGAATGTATGTCACCTCTTTCGCACTTGCATTTGTGATTGGTCCGGCTTTAGGAACCGGTATATACGATACATGGGGTGCTGACTCACTGTGGTTTTCTGCGGGCTTGATAGGGATATTTGTGAGTGCTGGTTTCCTGTTGGTTGGCAAGGTAATTGATAGAGAAAAACGACTTAATATTGCTTCATGATTAATTATAATAAAACTTTTTGTTTGTTCAAATATCAACCGAATTAAAGCACATTTCATTTTTATTTTTGACAAAATTTCCGATGATATTTTATCAGTTAAATTTGATGAATTCTATTCAGCTTATCCTTTGTATCCGGATATAGAGGAGTTAAATATGGGTACTAAAGACTTTTCAATTCCTTATTCGTCCGAATTCATAAAAGACGAATATATCAGAACGTTGCGAATTATTTTTTTTGCAATCGGAACCGGACCGATACTTTTTTGGGCTGTTATTCTTTTTCTGTTTTCAAATCAGCCATTACTAATAAATGAGGCTGATCTAAGTTTGTTAAATATAATGTCCGGAATTCATGCCGTAATGTTAATCACTATGATAATTCTGAGTGACTATATTTTTAAAAAAGCGCTCATTGGATCAGAAAATTTCCTGCAATCACTTTCAGGGGCATTATTTGAGAACAAGGCCCAGCCAACAAATCCACAGGAAAAATTTTGGGGATTGTTTCAGTCTCTCAGTATCATGCGTTTAGCAATGCTCGAGGGAGCATCTTTTTTTGGATTGGTAGTTTGCTTTCTGGCCGGAACACAAGGTGTTCTAAGTACCTATCCCATATTTTGGATAAATTCAGTAAGTACTCTTCTGTTAGTGAGTTTTGTAGTAAAGCAATTCCCCAGTAAAGAAAAAATCATGAGCTTTTATCAGATTTTTGGGGAAAGCCAGTACCTGAAAACCGGGTAAAGTAGTACTTTCAAATCTTCAATTTATATAATGCATCCAATGAAAAGAACAGGCTGTGCACCACTTAGAAACAAACCTATTTTCATTGATATATCCACGACCCGAAAAGAAATTCGCAAATTGTTCTAAAGCTTATTGCATACTTACTCTCTATTAGCCTCCGGATCTGCCTTCCGTAGGTTCCGGCATCTAAAGGAAAAGTAGATGCGAATTCTGATTTCACTCCCTAAATTAAAAGAAGAAAGAGAATTTATTCAGGAATGAGATTCAAATAATTTATTACCTGTAAAAATCTTTTGGAATACCCTTATGTTATTGATTTATTACGGTGAATAGTACTGTTATGTTAGTCACTGAATTCTCACCATTTAGTGTGGGTCCATTTAAGATTTGGCCGCCGGTTGTGCTGGCACCCATGGCTGGAATTACCAATGCGCCATTCCGTGAATTATGCCGTCGATTTGGTGCTGGTTTGTACGTGAGTGAAATGATCACATCGAGATTATTGGTTCAAAAAAATGAAAGTACCATGCAGATGGTCAGATTCAACACGGGAGAAAAACCGCGAAGCATCCAGTTGTATGAAACAGATCCGTATTATATGGGGGAGGCGGTCTCCTGGCTGGTTAACGAGCACCGGGTCGATCATATTGATTTAAATTTTGGGTGTCCGGTAAGAAAGATTACCCGTAAGGGCGGGGGAGCTGCGATTCCATTAAAACGACGGCTTCTAAAAGATCTCATCGCCACGGCTGTGAAACGGGCCGGCAAGATCCCGGTAACTGTGAAATTTAGAATCGGAATCAGCGAGCAGTATCAAACCTATCTTACCTCGGGAAAAATTGCTCAGGAAGAAGGATGCGCTGCGCTGGCGCTACATGCACGAACTGCAGCGCAACTTTACAGCGGGGAAGCCCGCTGGGAGGCGATCACCAATCTTAAAAACACCCTCTCCTCAATCCCGGTGCTGGGCAATGGAGATATCTGGGAGGCACAGGATGCAATTCGAATGATGCGCCAAACCGGATGCGATGGGGTAGTAATCGGCCGTGGATGCCTGGGGCGCCCCTGGATTTTTCGGGATTTGGCTGATCTTTTCGAAGGCAGAACCCCACAGAAAATGCCGTTGCTTGGAGAAGTAGCTGAAATAATCAGGAACCACGCCCGGTTGTTATGTGAGTGGGTGGATGAAAAAAAAGCTATGCAGATGATTCGCAAACATTGTAATTGGTATCTCAAAGGATTCCCCGATGTTGAAGATTTCAGAAAAAGACTATTGCAAATCCATTCCTTCAAACAGTTAAATGAAATCCTATCTCAGGTTGATGGTGAGAAAAAATATGATCACGATGCTATGCAAACTCCCCGTGGGAAAATTACAACAACCCAAAAAGTTGCTCTGCCGGATGGTTATCTGAATCACTTGGAAGATGCCGAACCGCCTCACGTGGGAGCGGAAGAATTCATTTCCGGTGGTTAGAAATTTACTGAAGGTGTTCCTTAATAGTGAATGATGATATGGAACTGGACTTGAAGTTTTTCCCAAATATTAATGCATTGAAATGGTTAAATTTTTATTCTATATTGAGAAGAGGTGAATCTTTAAACTTAAAATATATTACGGCAGGATTCCCTCACTGATTCCCTTTTCATTTCAAAAATAACACAAATGTAACTCCGAAACTCACTAACTTAAGGTGAATGGATTTCGGATATGTATAAATTAATCCTCCCGGTCTTTCTTCTCTTAACAACTCACCTGTTATCGCAGCATTATATCACATTCGGAATTGGTGTTTCATTTGGATACCTGGATTCTCCGAAACTAAGTTTGTTTAACGAAACTTACAATAATGTAAACCAAGCTGGGCTTGAAAGACCACTGAAGGGTTTTAATGGAATAGAGGGGTTGCGTTGGGAGATTGGATATCGATATGTTCAAAATTTTATTCTCGGCCTGACGGGTGGATATCAAAGTTTTCAAGGAACGGATTTCGCCAAATATTATAATAAGGAATCGCGTGAAGTTGAACTAGATAATTCCAGTTTTTTTCTTGAACCGGTGGGTGGTATTAAGATTCGTAAAATTTTGCTGTCCGGTTTTTTGACCTTTCACTTTAAAAGAGAGACAAAATTAACCACTGCTTATTTCGGACCGATCGAGGATATTCCCACAAAATCCCTGAATGGTGAATATACAACACGGTCATCCTCTTCCATCGATATAGGCGCTTCTATTGGTTTTATTTATGCAATATTCATGTTTACCGGTAGAATTGCTTATCCCATATACACCGGTGGAAGTGAAAACCAACTGCGTGATCCCCATCCCCAGAAGATCGAAGATGGTATTGATATTTTTCCGGATGATTATGTAAAATATCTGAATTTTGAAGACTATGAAGGTGTGAGGAGTAACATCGATGGTTTTAAAATTATTTTATCTGTATCTTTTGCATTAAAAATTAAGGACTAGTTCCAAATCAATATAATAAAAATTAAGTGGTATAATTCAATAATTGGGAGGTTATTATGGAGGTAAGTTTAAGGATAGGGCAATTTTTTAAAGATTTAAATACTCTGATGCAGAGTATTACGTATTTCCCACCCTGGGGTAATGTGACTTCACTTTTGGGTTCACCCTCAACCTGGTTTTCCGAACCGCGCTCTGAAATGTATCTGGCAAAATTCAACGGATTTAATTCATTTGAGGATCTTGAAAGGAGTATCAACGCTCTGGCATCAATTGTCCTGCAGCGGGTATCACCCTTCAGGGGAATTCCCGGTTCCATACCTCAGACGGAGAATGAGGAGTTCCAGAATGAGAAATGGTTTTATGTCAATGGTATTTGCACTAATAAAACCATTCTGGAATTAAACGGGTATTACCTGCGTGATCTGTTTCACCGGCCGATCGAGCTGATTGAAAATCCCACCGATGGATTTTTGGTTGACCTGTTTGAATGTGTTTTCGGTCGCACATTTGACATGGTGAGCGAGCCTTGCAAATATACAGTGAATCGTGTTGAAGACGCGCTTCGCTCGAAAAAATATGAGCGGGTAGTTTTATTGGGTCACTCTCAGGGTGGAATTGTGATCTCGAATGTTGTCAAAGAGCTGGTGCGGAAATATGCAGGTCAGGATATTCTCCTCAAATTGGAGGTCTATACATTTGCTTCCGCCGCTGATGAAATGGCCAGTGATGAAATGTTAACAAAGAGGTCCGGCCGTCTTGTACCCTACATTGAACATTTCGCCAATTGTGGAGATTTTGTCGCTAAAATGGGGATACTCCAAAGACATGGTATGGCCGGTGAGATTTATGAGATGAATAAAGAAGGACATTTGTTAAATGCTCATTACTTGCCTGAAATCAGTGCCCGGCAATACCGAAGTGCCTGTTTCGGAAACAGGGCGAGGTTGTATGAATACCTGGATGGCGGGGTTGCTCAATATTTTAATCATTGTAAAGAAAATATCATGCGAGAAGGTGATTTTGTCGGAGCAACAGTTGAATATGAAAAACCTGACATTCCCACACCTTCGGTAAATTAACAATTTAGCCCGGAAGGGAGATCAATTTTTCTGAAGTTCTATAATTTGATCCGCACTATGTGAGTTTTCAGGTTATCCCATATTATTTTGACCCATTTCTTTCTATTTTGATAATAGAAGCAAGAGGATAAATGTTAAAATTATATCGGACAGAAAAATGCCCGGAATGCGATCGGGCACAGGAACTATTACAGGATATCAATTATCCCCATGAGACCATAATTATCTCCTCTGCAGAGGGTACTAATAAGCAAATCACACAGGTACCCGCTCTGCATGATGATAACCGGTACTTTCAGGGGATGGATGCGGTTCTTGAGTATATCGAAGAGCTGCGGCATTTGAAAAAACAGTGGGATAAATTTCAAGGCGATTCCTGCTACTGCAGCGACGACGGCGAAATCGAGTGAATTAGAAATGGAAATGAAATATTTGATGCATTACTGAGGACAGACGGATGAAATGGATTAAAGAGGTTATTGTTGATATTGTGGTAACGATTGCCATTTTGCTGGCAGTAAACCTGGATGTCCAGTGGCTGGGGGTCGTGGTGATTAGCTATTCGGTGCTTATGTTGGTACTAAAGGTGATTGTCTTATTTACTGGTGGTTCACCGCTTCAGAAAAAACAGGTTTCTCTAACCGCACCTCCCGGTTTTATCTATTTCCTCTACGCACTGAATATTGTCGTCTTATTGGTTTATCAATGGTGGATTACTGCGTCGATATGGGCAATAATTTGGATTTTTTCCTGGCTGGCCCTTAAAAAATTCAAGATCAAAAAATAGATTTTATGCTGAACAAACGGAGAAAAGGATGGGACGGATTTCAGTTTATGATCAAGCGCCAGAGTTTGATCTAAAGGATTTCAATGGAATACCCTTTAAATTATCCCGGTTGAAAGATAAAAAGAATGTCTTGCTGGTTTTTAATAGGGGATTTACTTGACCTTATTGTCGGAGGCACATGGCACAGTTGTGCTATAATTTTGATGATTTTCAAAAACTGGATACGGAAGTTGTTGTCTTAGGACCGGAGGATAAAAAGGAATTCAGTGAATACTGGAAACAGGAGAACCTGCCCTTTATTGGCTTGCCGGACCCCGAACAAAAGGTATTAAAACGGTATGGGCAGGAAATCAGAATATTTAAATTTGGGAGGATGCCGGCACAGATACTGCTTGATAAAAAGGGCATCATCCGCTATGCTCACTACGGTTCGTCCATGAGTGATATTCCATCCAATGACGAAATCATTAAACTAATTAAGGAAATAAATGCTCAGGAAAAAAAATTTAAAAAATGAAGGAGTCAGTTTTCAGTTAGAGAAACTTTTGAAAAATTTGGTGAGATATATTCCCTGTCACTCTGTCGATGACTCTCTACGAGACCGTAGGTCTTTGAGAATTCAGTTCAGTATGTGGTTTGTCATTAACTAATTTGGCATTGAATGGTATTCTGAACGGAGTGAGGAATCTATCTGATTCCATATTCATCCGCTTAACAGATTTCACATCCGTCATGGTCTACAAATGACGTTTTGGGGAATTTATCAATAAAATCAGGCCTAAAATTGACCAAAAAAAGCAGGAACAAAAAGTTCTCCATTAACGAAGCCGTCTGGAAAGAAACCCCAAAAATAACAGAACCCACTTACAAAATTGATGAAAAGCCCAAATCATGGTGGGAATCCCTTCTTTATGGCTGGCAGCATACCCTTGTGGACATCTCCCCTTTCGTACTGCCTTTGGCAGTGGCCGGCGCCGCAGGAATGACTGCACTGGAGAAAGCGCAGTTTATCAACTTTTGCTTATTCAGTATGGGGATTGCGACAATAATTCAAACAACCATCGGTAACCGCCTGCCCATTATCCAGGGACCTTCCGCCACACTGACCGGCACCATTGTGCCGATTGCCGGTCAGATGGGTGCTCCTATTATGTGGGGAGGAATATTTGTCGGCGGGTTTATTGAAATGTTTATCGGGGTATCGCGCATTTTGAAATTTCTCCGCCAGCTCTTTCCGCCGGTAGTGTCCGGGGTTGTAATTATCTGCATCGGTATTGCGTTAGGACAGGTGGCTATCCGTCTGATGATCGGCGATGGAAGTCCGGCAAATTTTGCATTTGCAGGTGTGGTCATTCTGCTGATTTTTACGCTGCAAATTAAGTTTCAAAAATACCTGAAAGGAATCATTTCCCGCGGAGCGATTTTCTTCTCCATCTGGATCGTGGGTTTGGGAATTGCCGGAATATTCGGAGAAGTGAATTGGACTTTAGTAACTGAGAAATCCTGGATTGAATTCCCAGGATTATTTCCTTATGGTGGTCCGGGCTTTGGCTGGGAATTTGGCATTGCCGCCATTTTTACCATCTTTGTCGGTTACCTGGGTTCCATGGTGGAATCGCTCGGGGATTATGCTGCTACCTGTGCGGTATGCGGTGAAACATATCAGGTGAAACACATGAACAAAGGTATTTTCGCAGAAGGATTAGGGAGCATTGTGGCGGCCATGTTCGGAGGATTGCCCTGTACCAGCTACACCCAGAATATAGGCATTATCGCCACGACCCGGGTTGCCAGCCGCTTTATCGTTCAAATTGCGGCATTGATTTTGATACTCTACGGACTTTGCCCCAAATTCGGAGCGCTGTTGATAGCGATGCCGCGTTCTGTCATTGGTGGAGTGTTTGTGATTGTGTGCGGCATGATCGTCATGTCCGGTATCAGGTTATTGAGTTCAGCCCCCGCAACTAACATAAACTTTCTTTTGGTAGGCACTACTTTGATTTGTGCCATTGGCATTCCGGTGTATGCCAATTATGTTCTAGGTGTAGAATGGTTAAAACAGCTTCCGCTACTGATAAAACTGTTTTTGACGAATACTGTTGTTCTAGCGGTAATATTGAGCGTGGGTCTAAATTTGCTTTTGAATATTATGATGAAAGGGGATGGTTAAAGTTTGGCTAAGGTAAAAGCAGACTTGTTCAAAGGAGTCATAAAACCCAACTGCGTATACAGGAAAAGATGAATCATATTGATTGTAGGAGTTGCTGCCTGCCAGTAGGAAAACGAATGAAGTTAAAACAAAATTAATCTGATATTCATCGCATTTAAAATACAACAATTTGAAATAAAAATGTATTTGTTGTCTTTTCCACCGGGAGACATAATTCGAGATAATTCACATTTCTTTTTGCAGGAAAATAAACTTTTCCATCGATAAAATATCCTGGCAACAGTGTCGTTTTGCGGAGGGTTAAATTTTCCCAATTTCCACGCAAGTCGGTAAGGTCATTCATACTTTCCTCATGACGAATCTCCCTTTCCACCTGAGATTCTTCCCGTTCTGCATCTTCAATTTCTTCCTGTTCAATTTCCTCCGGGGTCTTCTTCTTGCCAATGGTGGCAATATCGGCAAAAAGGTCTAACATTGATATTAAACCATCCGTACTCCTCGCCGATGTATAATGGGCTTCTTCCTGAGCAATATCTTTGTCGATTTCCAGTAACTTTCGTTCCGGATCAATAGCATAGATGTATTTTCCAGGAGAAAAAACCGTGTCATTTCTTCTTTGCATTGGTTTGATATAGAATTTTTCCGGGACCACCAGAACAGGTTGATCGGTGTGATTGGCAATTTCCACATCAAATACCCATTCAGTGTCAATTGTTCTATCAAACGCCGCAGCAGCTTCAATATTCTCAACTTCGCTCTTTACGTACTCACCTCCCAAATACCAGCGGCTTTCCTCAGCCAAAGGTTTCATTTGATAGACAGGTTTTGGAGACGTATAGCAGGACGATAAAAAAATCCCTATTGGCAGCAGAAACATCCATATCATTGGCTTTGAGTACCTGGATTTCATGATTACCTCACGCTTTATTTTTCAGGTACCTTTATAGTTATTTCACGTCTTGCTGGATAAAAAGGTTCTAAAAATGTTTGATTTGACTGGAATCGAAAGATTTGTGGAGTGCATATCTTCTGTTATTAATAAAACTGTGATGACGAATGCTGTTGTTTTGGCGGTGTTATTGAGTGTGAGCTTGAATTTGTTTTTGAATATTTTTAAGAAGATAAAATTTCATAATTTTAGCCAAAAGTAATTTATTACAAGCTTTCATTAACTGTTTTCTTTACTCTGAGCCTTAATAACCCAGCGTGGTGGAAATTCATTTTTTTGTCTCAGAATGAGATTTCACTGTCCGGCATGGTGCTGCACATGACGCAAATTGTACAAAAATAATTCCGCGATACTTAGATCAATCCTACCGTATTTAAAACGCCGGTTTGTCTTTTCATCAGTCAAAGATTCAATTGCAGTTTTGCATTTTCCAGGACCAAATTCAAGATAGGTTTGAAGTTCTTCCTTCGTATAGACTCTTTCAGGCAGCATTCCCTTCGGGTCCAGCTCACTCAGTGTGAATGGAGCCGGGGGAGTAAATTCCACAACTGAATCAGTTAAATAAAAATCAAGAAAGAAAAGCGTATGATAAGCAATATACCAGAACTGCGGATGCTGCGTGTGGTCGCCCCACAGTTCATCGGAGCAAGCATGCATGGCATTTTCCAGCATATCAATTGCGGCACCCAATTGCTGCCAGAGGATGGATTTAAAGGAAGAAATATCCATTTTAATACTCCTTTCATAATTTATCCGAATTAGAGCCCAGGCATTGTGCTGATTAAATTTTACCCGCAAAAGAGAGTTAATAGGATGATGTCAATTAACGGTAAAGTTTACAAGTGGAGATTTTTGCGGATAATTTACTTTTTTGGTCTAAGACGATAAATTAGTTCCTGGCCGGACGGACAAAACTCGATTATTAAAAACGGTAATTATTGATCTCCCAGGCAAGTCCCAACCTGTCGCGCCGATTGAATCCATGGATGATCCAGCGGTACCAGTTTTTTCTTCCCGGCTATTTCTTCCAGTGGTACCATAGCGGTACCTTTTCCCCGGACTGCCACCATTATTCCATGTCTACCTTCACTTAGATACTTAGCGCAGGCGGTTCCAAGCCTAGTGGCAAGCACACGGTCCGTTGCCGAGGGGGTGCCCCCGCGCTGGAGATGACCCAATACAGTCAGTTTGGATTCCAAGCCGGTTAGTTTTTCCAGGAGCTGAGTCAGATCAACGGTATGATTAAGATGTTCTTTCTGAAAATCTGCCGGCTTTGATGAAGCAGTACGTTTAGCCGGTTTTGTGTTTGCGACGTCTTCAGCGGCCGCAGACTTCTCTTCTTCCACTTTCGTTCGGGACATGGCGCCTTCAGCCACGACCACAATACTAAAGGTCTTACCTGCACGTGTTCTTTGACGAATCGCTTCTGCCACGATGTTCTCATCGTAGGGAATTTCAGGGAGCAATATTACATCCGCACCACCGGCAATTCCAGCCCCCAACGCGAGCCAGCCTGCACGATGCCCCATCACCTCCACCAATATTATTCGTCCGTGGCTCATGGCGGTGGAGTGCAACCGGTCGATGGCTTCGGTAACAATGCCCATGGCCGTGTCAAAACCAAAGGAAACATCGGTATGGGCAACATCATTATCGATGGTTTTTGGAAGTGTAATCACATTAAGCCCTGCTTTTTGAAGACGTAAGGCATTTTTCTGTGTGCCGCCTCCTCCAATACAAACCAGAGCATCCAGATGATGCCGATGATATGATTCCACCGCTGCATCGGTCATATCATGGATCTTACCGCCAATTTCCATCCGGTGTGGTTTGTCGCGGCTTGTACCAAGTATTGTGCCGCCATTGGTAAGTATACCGGAAAGGTCACGGCTTCCTAGTTCCACTGACCGATCATGAACCAATCCCCTGAATCCATCCCGGAAGCCCACAAAATGCATCCCGAAAATTCCCTGCCCGGCCCGGCACACCCCTCGAATAGCGGCGTTTAAGCCAGGACAGTCACCACCGCTTGTTAGTACGCCAATTTGCTTCATCTTTTCCCTTTATTTTAAATAGAAGATCCATCTGGTAATTAACCATTTGGTGCCGTGCCTACCGTCACCATTCAGCAACGAAAGAAGTCTAAAATTATCAATTAAAAGATGATGGAAATCATCGACCACAAAGAAGATAGGCTTAAGCGATTGGGAAAGAGTGTATATTCTTCAATTGTAGAAGGATCGGTCTGAAATAAATATGTGGGAAAGCTGGTTCAATCTGTATACCATCTTGAAATCATGGAAATAGGGTTGTCTATTAGTTAGATTATGATGGCACACCCATTAGGAATTTATTTATATATGGCCAGCATCTTCATAATATTAATATCCGGCGAGGGTAAGTTCGCTTAGCTCTTTAGATAAACCAGGATCAACCGCTTTGAAGTTAGAGCAGGATTTTCCTTGCATTCGTTTCTTCAGGTCATCTGAAATGGAATCAAGAAGTCCAGGATTGACATAGACTGGCATTAAATGATAACTAATATAGTTCTTCTTAGTTTGTACCGCGCCAAAGAAAAGCGGCTTTTTATTTTTCATGATATGAGTGGTGTCGAGATAATAGTTGCCCTGTTTGTCTGATTTGCAATCAAGGTGGTCTGCATAGGGTTGCAAAATTTTTCTTAGTTCATTAAATACCGTTGATAATTCCATTGGTGGATGCCTTTTTATGGCGGTTACTTTTTAGCCGCAATGTTAATATTATCAATTATCAAGTCGTGATTAAGATTGGCAATATCTAACGCAATCTGTTTAACCAGTCGGATTACTCTAGTGATTTTATGATAATTAATTTTTTCCGCGTCATCAGTAGGTTTATGATAGTCTTCATAATGCCAATCGAAGAAAAAAACCACCGGAATATTGTTTTTGGCAAAGTTCCAATGATCACTTCGATAATAAAACCTTTCCGGATGGCTTTCATCATCAAAAGCATAATCCAAATAAAAATCAGAACTTTTTTTATTAGCCCTTTCCACGATGTCAAAAAGTTCGCTGCTTAGCCTGCCCGATCCGATTACATAAATTGAATCCGCATGTTCCCGCCCCACCATATCGATATTTATATTGGCTTTTATTTTTCCTAGATCCGGACAATTTTCCGTAAAATAATCCGACCCCAGTAATCCCTTCTCTTCCGCGTCCCAAAAGCAAAAAATAATGGATCGTTTATTGGTTCTTTCCAGAGCTAGTTGCCTGGCGCACTCAAGAACAGCGATGGTACCGGAAGCATTATCATCTGCACCATTATAAATTTCATCGTCTAGGATTCCCTCGTGATCATAATGAGCACTCACCACAACATATTCTTCAGCAAGATTACTATCATTCCCTTGTATGATTCCAACAATGTTTCTTGCCCAAACCTCTTTTTTATTTTTGTTTAGACCCCAGTTAATTTTCTTTTTTACAATTGTTCCCTTTTTCAAAATAAGCCCATTTTCCAAGTCGTTTCTTAATGCTTTATAGCTTAAGTCATTTTTGTTAAAAAAGCGTTTTATTGTTAGAGAATCCAATAAAATCGCATTTATGGATTTACCTTGCTTAATCTTTACGATGTTATCCCTCAGTTGTCGCCTGATCAACTCACCCCATTGCGACATCGTTTTGTGGTTGTAGAGGAGAATTAATCCGATAGCGCCTTGCTGTTTGGCAAAATCATATTTTGATGATGTCCAACCGGATTTTTTGAGGCCCTCATAGTCTTCGGGCACACCTCTTAAACACAATACCGTCTTCCCGGCAACATCCAGGTTTTCGTAATCATTAACTTGAAGCGAACTATCTACAATACCAAAACCGACATAAACTATCTCCGAGGAAGTTATTTTGTCACCCGCATCGTAAACAAAATAATCTTCAAGGTAATCCAAGGTATCTGTATCATTGTTGTCCAAGAATGATACAATCGACCTATTAAAATTGATACTTTCCAACCTGAAATTTTGAAAATATGTATTGTCATCACCAAAGGGTTCAACGCCGTACTCCTCCAATCGACTGGCAATAAATTTACCGGCAATTTTTGAACCCAATTTTGTTGCCTCCCGCCCTTCCAGTTCATCGCTGGCAAGAAATTCCAAATTAGATTTAAGGCGTTTTTTGGAACCTTCAAAATTCGTTGGATGTGTAACGTGGCTGCTTGAACAAGAGAGTTCCAGCAGCATCATGATTGTGATTAATACAACGAACTTCAAACTATATCTCTCATTATAGACAAAGATAAATTTTTCAGAATGTAAAAGACCAACTTATGTGATTAATGATAACTAAGGTATTCTCAACTTTGGAAGTGAACGTTTTACTCTTAAAATAATGGGAGCATCCCGGAATCCATTTACAGATGGCAGACCAAAAGCAAACCGGGATATTTCTCAGAGACATTTGTTATAATAAAAACAAGGTTGTTTCGAAATGCAACCTTTTCATGATAGCTGGAATAAAAAATTATCCAAAGAGTGTCATCCAAGAAATTTAAAAATTACTATAGAATTTTGATTGGCTTGGGAAAATCATTCAACGCGAAACTAAAGATACCATATGGCCATAATTGTTTACTCGTATAAATCGGATAAATCCGCATCTGCAAGTTCGAAAAGAAATGTACCGATTTTCTCCGTTAAATCACTCAAAAATGCCTTGCCCTTTTCAGCAGTTGCTTTTGCAGGATTCCCGATACCGGTATCAATTGTTGCTTTGCTCCATTCTCTCTGTGCCCACACCCAGCCATCGCGCAGTCCATATATATTAAACTTCCTTTCGGCTCCATCGCCTGCTTCTGATAATGGAGAAATTAGCTGCGGAGCGATAAAAAGTAAATTACTGGTTTCCATTTCACCGGCATGGTTACCAGGTTCATCAAAGAACTGCTTATTATCGAAGATTTCATACCAGTTTAAAGTGCAGAGGAACATTTCAGGGAATTGTACCTGAATTTCCCGGATTAACGGTCTAAACTCATTTCCACCGTGACCATTCAGCACGACAAACTTATAGATTTTTTGGCGAAAAAGGCAATCAACAACATCCTGCAGTACCGCTGCCTGGGTACTCGGGTTCATATTGATATCCAGCTTTACATCCAGCTGCCCGGTATTGACGCCAAACGGAATGGTTGGGAGGACGATTACTTTTGCTCCCCGTTTCCAGGCAATTCTGGCGGATTCTGCCGCAAGGTAATCACATTGTATCACATCAGTTGAATAGGGTAGATGATAATTGTGGGCCTCGGTAGCTCCCCAGGGTAAGATCGCAACTTTATATTCAGTTTCTTTTACTATCTTCCACGTCAATTCTGACAGAATATAGGGACGGATTGAACTCATCTGTTTTCAACTCCTCTCATGATAGGTATGTTTAAAAACATAAAATGTCTCTAACCTGAATTATCTTTTACGGGCCGTCTGATGTTGTATCTAAAATTAGATGAAAGATAATCCTTTCCTTTATACCTGTAATAAATTGTTTCAATCCTATTTTTGACAGCTTTTTTTTCAAATTTCATTCCTGCTTTTTCCAATACCCTGGCAGAGGCAACATTCAGGGTATCGGTATTTGCAATAATAGTGTCAAATCCTACTTCTTCAAATCCATATTTAATCATCATCTTGGCCAGGATGGTTGCATATCCTCTTCCGCAATATTCGGGCAGTAAACCATACAGCAGATGCAGTTCCGGTGGCTTATAAAAGTTACGATATCCTGTAAAACCAATCATTGTGTTATTATTTTCGAGGAACACTCCCCAAAGACCATACCGGTATTTTTCAAACAATTGGATACTACCGGTTATCTCATCCATCGCTTGTTGTTTTGAAATGATGACATTGTCGAACAAAAATCTTCGGACATGGTCATTGATCCAGATTTGGTAAATTGCTTCGATATCATTTTCAAGAAGCGGACGCAAATAAAAGGAATCACAATAAATTTCAACAAAGTTTTTCATTTAAGCTGACTTTTTAAGGATTTTTTTCGAAATCATTCGGATACTGCAATTTTTTATGACAGATATTAGGTGTTTAATTGCTAATCTGGCATCAGAATAAACAACACGTGTGGCGAGAACATACCCAATTTCGGCAAAGAAATCATATAAATTTATCCAAAGTAGGAAATCCAATCGGATGTGCGTCCTGAATTTGTTTTGCCAGCGCCAAAACCTTCTCTTCCCCTATCTGTGGTCCCACAATTTGTATCCCGACCGGAAGTCCTTTGCTGTCGAGTCCGCATGGTACTGAGACGATCGGTAAGGCGCTCAGGCTCAGAAGAAAAGTGGGGGCAAACCAATCGATATAAGTTTTCATTTCTTTGCCGGCAATTTCCTCCGGATAATCTTTCTCAACCGGAAATGGTGGCACAGCCATAGTTGGGGTAAGCAGATAATCATATTTTTGAAAAAAATGGGTAAATTTGAGCCATAACATTCCGCGGGTTTGTTCTGCCGCTGCCAGCTCTTCCATTGTTATCTTTAAACCGGATTGAATATTGCCGCGGAGATTATCACCCAATTGGTCGAGTTTATCGAGATGTTTATAATGCTGAGCGACCATCCAAAATCCGCGAATGATAACATAGGCTTCCCAGGCAAATGATAAATCAAATTCAATATCATGTACTTTTGCTCCAGCTTGAATCAATTCAAGTGCAGCCTTTCGACACACTTTTTCAATTTCCGTATCAATCCCGATACCGGCAATATCGGGGCAGTAGGCAATTCGTGCCCCTTTGGGAGTAGCGGATTCACCTGCTTTAATAAAATTTCTTTTCTCGCCAAATTGAGAAAGCGGGGACAAAGAGCTTGGCCCACTTATCACTTGAAGCATAAGCGCCACATCTTCCACAGTTCTTGCCATTGGTCCGCATACATTTAAGTTATCCCAGGCAAACTCCGAAGGATAGATGGGTATAACTCCCGGGGTGGGGCGCAATCCCACAACACCGCAAAATGAGGCAGGCATTCTCAATGATCCGCCTAAATCTGTGCCCTCTGCCAGTGTGATCATTCCCGAGGCAAGCGCAGCAGCACCACCGCCTGTTGAACCCCCGGCACTCAATTCAGGATTCCAGGGATTGCTCGTTCGTCCAAATATTTCATTATAGGTATTTCCGCCCGCAGCAAATTCAGGTGTATTGGTTTTGCCTAAAATGACAGCACCGGCTTCTTTCAGACGACTCACGACCAGAGCATCTTCCCGGGGAACATAATCACGATATAGGGTTGAACCGAAGGTGGTTCGGATTCCCGCAACAGGAGTTACATCTTTGATACCCACTGGAAGTCCGAACAATAAGCCTTTTTCTTTGTCCCTAGCAGATCTCTGCTCCAATAAGCGGGCTTCATCCAATGCCTTTTCATTGAGGGTACAAATCGCATTGATTTGGGGATTGCATTTCTGAATCCGCTCAAGACACGCTTCAACCACTTCCACAACTGACAATTCTCCTCGCTCGACTAGCCGTCGAGATTCCGTTGCAGAAAGTCTGGCAATTTCATTTTGGTTCATAAATCGTCTTTTATGTAGCTTTATGGTTCGACTCCGCTCTCCATGATGGCTCTAAGGTTATTAAAATCCTCACACTGAGCGGCGTGGAAGTGAGATTGATCTTATGTCTTCCCCATTATTGCTCACTCAACAAAAGCAACCACCCGACAAAACGCCGCTTCCCCCCCCTTGAATAACCACGGGAAACACCCGATGGTTAATCGTTCGTTTTGCAGCACTGGCTTGGCGATGTCTCCACCCAAATTTTCAATATGGATACAATTTGAAGGGAAAAGTGCATTGTGGGTTAGTTGGTAATCCTCATCAGGAAAAAGTTTATCTACATTATCCTTGCCGAATTTGGCTTCACATGCGGTACGCACCCGGTCGCAATGTCCAAACATACCCTTTCCCAAAAATCTCCCGATCGGCAGATTCATAGGGTGATCAGTTGATACGACATCCAATCCCCAGATTTTGATTTTTTTCTTCAATAACCATTCAACCATTCTGCGATCGGCGCCTGGATGCCTTTGGATATACTTTTCCTCATCTGGCTGTTCTCCAAACTGGGCATATTTATGCCAGCCGGTGTGTAAAATTAAAATATCACCGTCCTTCACTTCCACCCGCGATTCAATCATTTCCGGTGTGTAAATGGCCAGTTCATCCATCGCATCACTCAGATTCACAATAACGCCCGGTCCATAGAGCCACTCCAGCGGGATTTGGTCGATAGTCATGCCACCGGTAACAAAATGCCGGGGGGCATCCAGATGCGTTCCCATGTGGTTGGATGTCTGAATATACTGTGCATTCACCCCATGTTCTGCCTTGCGTTTGATATACTTTACCTCGAACGGTGGATAGTAGGGCCAAAATGGCGCCTCCTGGTTTAGGGGCTGAGAAAGATCGTATAGTTTCATTGGCTTCTCCTAAATAGTTCTTTTTATTACTAAATTGATTGGAGGTTATCACCTACAAGTTAAAAGGAAAATGGAAAAAATCACGCAATACTTTTCCCTTTTGTCTTTTTACTTTAATTCTCTCCAATATCCTCATTCCAAATCTCGGGATTTGTTTTGATGTAATCTGCCAACATATGGATGCATTCTTTTGAGTTTAGATCAACGATTTGAACCCCATTCTCCTGCAACCAGTCAATTCCTCCCGGAAAATTTACCGATTCCCCTATCACAACCGCTCCTATTTTGAACTGACGAACAAGACCGCTGCAGTACCAGCACGGCGAGAGTGTAGATACCATGATGGTATTTTGATAATTTCGCTGCCGGCCAGCTTTGCGAAAGGCATCCGTTTCGGCATGGATAGAAGGGTCATTCTCCTGAATACGCCGATTGTGGCCACGGCTCAAAAGGTTTCCTTCATTATCGAATAGAGCCGCACCTATCGGAATGCCACCTTCGGCCAAACCTTGTTTGGCTTCTTCGATAGCTACTTTCAACATTGCATGAAAATCAGGTTGTTTGTTCATTGTTCATCTCATTCCCAATATGCTTGAAAGCTTTAGATCTTATCAACATCTTATCCACCCTCGAGTAGGGAAAATTTTCGCATTAAAAAATAATAAACCATAAGAGAAACGAAGGCCGCGGAAAACCAGGCGCCATTGAATAAAAAATCCAGCGAGGGATGTATCTTTCCCACAAGAGCCACTAAAATGCCTGCTCCCGTAGCAATCAACGCATATGTATTAAACCCATTGCCATAAGTATACTCCCCATTTCTATTGTAGAGATCGCGCAGATTCAAAATTCCCTTCCGGATGAAAATATAGTCACAAATAATAACTCCTCCAACCGCACCCAATAATCCGGAATAACTGATTAACCAGGTTTGGTACATATCAAGCAATTTCCAGGGAAAAATCAATATACCAATGAGGCAGGCCATTAACCCTCCCAAACGGAAACCAATTCTCTTTGGCAACAGATTTGACAGACTGTTTGCAGGTGCTACCACATTTGCAGCAATATTGGTACTGAGTGTTGCAACCGTCAAAACAAACATAGAAATGAGTCCCAGAAACGGGCTCTGGTTTGCCCGTGTAATTTTCTCCAGAAGATCAATGGGATTCCAAATGGCTTCACCATACAGAAGCAGTGTTGCGCTGGTTACCGCCACTCCAATAAAAGCAAAAAGCGGCATGGTGGTGAGCAATCCTATCCCCTGCCCCATCATCTGTTCCCTTTGACTTCTGGCATAGCGGGTAAAATCAGGGATGTTCAATGAGAGTGTTGCCCAGTAGCCCACCATTGCGGTGAGCCATGGAATAAACAGGGTAAATACAAATTGGAAAAAAGACCTGTCATCCTGGCTTTGAACTAATTCATCCGACTTTGCCAATATTGTTCCGATCCCCCCTACCTTGGTTGAAGCCCATAAAAGCAATAAGATACCAACTAGCAAAAGAAAGGGGGCAGCCAGTGTTTCAAGCCATTTGATGGACTCGGTTCCAGCCCACACGAAATATAAATTGATGAACCAAAAAGCCAGAAAACTTAGATAATTTGAGATACCATATCCCATAAATTGCCAATCGCCACCCAACTGCTGCCAGTCTTTCCATAAAATTCCCATCATTACGTTGATTGCCAGTCCACCAATCCAGGTTTGAATACCAAACCACCCGCAGGCCACAAGTGAGCGCAGAAGCGATGGAAGGTGTGCACCATAAATGCCAAATGATGCCCGAACAAAACTGGGAAATGGAATACCATATTTTGTGCCGGCGTGACCGTTCAATACAAGTGGTATCAACACAATCGCATTCCCCAGCAGAATTGTGAGAAGGCTCTGCCACCAATTCATCCCTGATTCGATCATACTAGCAGCAAGCATATAGGTGGGAATACAAACACTCATTCCCACCCACAGCGAGGCAATATTCCAAACGCTCCAGGTGCGGTGCCCAATCTTAGTGGGTGCAATATCATCATTTGTTAATTGGTTTTGGGGAAGTGTTTCGGTGAGCTCAACCAGTTGATCAAAGTTTGTAAGAAATGAATCCCGAGATTTCAATATCAAATCCTTTTCCCAATGGAGGAGCAACATACTAAAGAGAAAAACGAAATTTTGTAATGATTCAAAAACAGTGCTGATGTTATGAAGGTATTAATGAAATCATAGATACTTTGTTTTCAAATCTGAGCTCGCCCTGCATTCTTCAAAACGCTGAACTTACTCTTCAGCTCGTTTAAAGGCTTGCTTTAAAGCTCGGGATATCAACACTCTTGCGAGATGTCGCCGGTATTCTGCGGTAGCATGAATATCAGCAGGTGGATCAATATCCTGCCTCGCGGTTATTTCCGCAACCACGCGAATGACCTCATCACTACCCGTTTGACCAATTAGGGATTGGACTGACTTTTTGGCAACTACCGGACCGTCACCCACACTCAGCAGGGCAATTCGGGCCTGCTCGCATCGCGAATTTTTGTCCAATGACACAACCACTGCTACACCCACTAGTGCAAAATCACCGTGACGGCGGGCAACTTCCAAGAATGACCAACCGCTGCGAGCCGGTAACGGTGGGACGGCTATTTCAACCAAAATTTCCTCCGGTGCCAACGCAGTGGAAAACATCCCCAAAAAGAATTCGCTGGCAGGAATCCATCTTTCCCCACTTTTACTTCGAACAAGAAAATTGGCATTAAGTGCCAGCATCACTGCAGGCAATTCAGAAGCCGGATCTGCGTGAGCGATACTGCCTCCTGCTGTGCCACGGTTGCGAATCTGGGGATGCGCAATAAAAGGCATCGTCTCGTGTATCAATTCTGAATTTTCTGCAACCAGCTGATTGAGCTCCAGGTCTCGCTGGCGGGTCATCGCGCCGATTCGTAATCCATCAGGTCCATTTCTAATATAGGAAAGTTCGGGAATATTATTGAGGTCGATAAGTACAGACGGTTGGGCCAGGCGAAAATTCATGGTTGGGATTAAACTCTGACCCCCAGCCAATAATTTTGCTTCGTATCCATATTCGCCTAAATATGCTAGAGCTTCTTCAGTGGTGGAGGGAGCAAAATATTTGAAGAGTGCTGGTTTCATCGGAAATATCAGAGTAGACTAAATAAACTTTGTTTTGATAAAGAGTCTTTCATTTTTATTCATGCTAAGGCGTTTCATTTTTCCCCTGTTCACTTTATTTAAGAATAAACCAGACAACAATGATGATTATTAAAGCCGCGATCGCCCATACCATCCGATTGGATAAAAAGGACTCTTTGGCTACATCCTTTACAACCTGTTTAGCAACATCTGTCTGGGAAGGCGGAATAAATTTTCCCTCTTCACTTCCAGGGCTAATACGGGCTTTCAGAGCATGGTTCATGGCTTCTAAACCCTGGCGTGTCAGGCTTCTGCCAACAGTATCTAGCATTCTTTGTCCAACACTAGCCAGCCGCCCTCCCACTTGAAGCTCAGCTTGGTATCTTAAAAGTGTAGTATTAACATCCTGTTCAATCAATTCCACATTTGCTGAACCTTTAGCAAAACCCTGGCTTCCTTTGGAATCAACTAAAATAGTATAACTTTGAGGAGGGAGTTTATCTTTTAGCGCCACTTTATTTGTGTAAAGCCCGTTGACCGGTCCAACCCGGATTTCTGTTGCACTTTCAAATTCATCTTCATCAATCTTTTCAAGCTTTTTTGTTCCGGGAATACAAGTTGCTAGTACATCGGGATCCTGTAATAATTCCCAAACTTCTTGTCGTGATCCTTGAAAAACAAATTCACCTTCTAAATTCATAACACCCTCTTTAAAAACTTCACGCAAAAATTGTAGTAACTGACAATCTATTTATTCATTTTTACTTTATTCAATATTTCGAAAAGACGATTAGGACTCATAGGAATTTCACAAATTTCGATGTTAAAATCCGCTAGTGCATCTTCCACAGCCTGCACAAAAAGAGCTCCTGTCGGTATTGCCCCGGCTTCACCTGCGCCCTTTATGCCCAATGGATTCAAAGGTGAAGGCGTTTCAATATGAGCTGATTCAATATTAGGTACATCGCTTGCTGTAGGAAGTAAATAGTCCATAAAAGATGCATTAAGAAGCTGTCCATTAGAATCATACATTAATTGTTCGTAATAGGAATTGCCTATCCCGTGAGCTACACCGCCATGAATTTGGCCTTCTAAAATTAGTGGGTTTATTACTTTTCCACAATCGTGAACAAATACAAATTTCTTGATTTCTATCATCATCGTTTCGGGATCTATTTCGATTATCATAGCATTAACTCCACTGGCCGTAGTTCCCCTTTCAGGACCAAAATAAGCAGTAGCTTCTAAACCAGGTTCGGTACCAGGTTTAACAGCTCCTCTTAAGGGATTAGCTTGTACTGCAAGTTCACCCAATGTGATCACTTTCTCAGGCATATCTTTGATAAAAACCTTACCTTCCTCCAATTTTAGATCTTCTACCTTCGTATCAAGAACTTCACGGGCAAGTGCAAAAACTTTTTTACGGACAGCTACTGCTGCTGCATAGCAAGCATTGCCTGCAACCACTGCTCCACGACTTGCAAATGTGCCCGTTCCCCAACTGAATTCCCGTGTATCACCGGTTAGCACCCGAACTTCATCCGGTTTAACTCCCAATTGATCCGCCACAATCTGGGCAAATGATGTATAATGTCCCTGACCCTGCGTCCCGACCCCCGTCGCTACATAAACCTTTCCATTTGGTTCAATTTTAACCCGTGCTCCTTCATAAGGACCAATTCCGGTACCCTCCACATATGATACAATCCCAATACCAACATGACGTCCTTCAGAACGATAGCGAGGTTGATCTTCTTTTAAAAATTCTTCATAACCGATCATTTCGATTGCCTTATCTAAGGCTGGCATATAATTTCCACTATCGTAAACAAGGGGCGCAAAATCTTGAAAGAGGATTTCGTGATTAATAGGAAATGCATCAGGAGTAAGAAAGTTTATTTTGCGGATTTCAATTCGATCGATATCCAATTCTTTTGCGGCAAAATCAAGCAAACGCTCCATGACAAAGACGCCATGCTGACGACCTGCTCCCCTAACTGGAGTTACAATTGTCTTATTTGTGAATACCGATTTGAACTCGCTGTAATAATTTGGTACATCATAGCAACCCAACAATGTGCACTGACTGTTTATAGGAACGGTAAGTCCATATGGATTATAGGCACCAGTATCGTGTAAAAATACATCATGAACTCCTAAGATACGTCCACTCTTTGTAACCGCAAGTTCGGCATCATGAATTTGTCCTCGTTCTTGAGTAGTAGCAAAAAAGTTTTCCTGCCTATCTTCGATCCATTTTACAGGTCGTTTTAATTGTATTGCAAGCCAGGGTATCAAAACTTCTTCAGGATAGAACATCATTATCTTAGGTCCAAATCCACCTCCAACAAACGGGGCGATAACCTGCACCTGATATTCCGATAAACCAAGCATCTGTGATAAACCATTACGAATGGGAATCGGTGCCTGGGTAGTATCCCACACTGTAAGTCTCTGGCTTTTCTCATCCCAATCTGCTACAATCCCTCTGTTCTCCATTGCTGCCGCTGCCCCACGATCATAATAAAAGCGGCGTTTGAGAATCAAATCTGCTTTTTCACGAATTGCATCGTAGCTGCCTTTTTCCTGGATCACATGGGCGGAGAGATTTGATTCCAAATCCTCATGAACAACGGTTGAACCCGACTCCAATGCTTTTTCCAAATCAACCACAGCGTCCAACGGTTCCATATGAACCATAATTTTTTCCGCGGCATCTTCGGCTATATAGCGATTTTCTGCAACTACCACAGCGATTGCTTCTCCGGCATGGCGGACCTTGCCCTTTGCCAAAGGCACCTGAGTGCGTTCGTTAAAAATTACATTTTTGATTGGAGGTGGGGAAACCAAAAGTGGACATGGTTTCCAATAATCACCTAATTTATTGGCGGAGTAAATTGCCACAACTCCGGGTAGATTTAAGGCGTTTGTAACATCGATTTTGTCAATCCGGGCATGGGCGTAAATACTTCTGTGAAAAGCCACATGTAGCATGCCGGGAATATTCACGTCATCCACAAAGAGGGCTTTGCCGGTCAATAAAGTCTGATCTTCATTACGTTTAAGACTTTTGCCAAAATATCCGGACTTAGCCAAGAAATTTTCTTCCTCAATTAAATGTGCATTACCGAAAGATTATTTCAAAAACATGGAGTATACTCAATTCTATTAAAAAAGTGTAATTACTTAGAACCGATTGCCAAACGCTTTGCGGCTATCTGGACAGCTTTGACAATGTTTTGATAACCAGTACATCGACAAAGGTTACCGGAAAGGGCTTCACGAATTTCAGTTTCGTCTGGTTTGGGATTGTCTTTTAAAAAGGGTATAAGTGTCATCAGAATCCCCGGAGTACAAAATCCGCACTGAAGTCCATGTGCTTCACGAAACGCCTCTTGTATAGAATGTAATGTAGTTTTTTCACCGTTTGTCGCCAATCCTTCGACGGTAATAATTTCATGATTGTTTGCCTGAATTGCAAAAATGAGGCAAGATCGAACAGCGAGATCATTCATTAGCACCGTACAAGCGCCGCATACCCCATGCTCACACCCAACGTGAGTTCCGGTTAGACCCAATTCATGCCGCAGAAAGTCGCTTAGTAATAATCGAGGCTCAACTGTTTTGGAATACTCTATACCATTGATTTTTATGGAAACCGGTAATAATTGATCCAAAATAACTTCCGCTGTTCTAATAATTTAAATCATATAAACTTTTTGTAAATATATCAAGCAATATTTTTACACAAAATCCATTTTTTTAATCATTTACTCGAAAGATTTCCAATAACTATTATGTTTGGAGTATTTTACAGATTTTTTTCGCCAGATGATTGGTGTGACCTAAAAAAGCTTTTTTAGCTCTGGTTTATTCACTTTTCCCATCACATTTCGGGGAAGCTCATCAAGAATTCGAATTTTTCGGGGTATTTTATAGCTTGCCATCTTCTCTTTTGCCCATTCGTGAAGATCATTCAGTGCGAAAGAGTGCTTGGAGTTGGGGACAATTGCAGCAGAAACAATTTCACCCCATTCAGTATCCTCAATTCCCACAATCGCACATTCCCTGATTCTGGGATGGGTTCGTAATATCTCTTCAATTTCCAATGCCGATACCTTATATCCCCCAGTTTTGATGATGTCAACCGAACTTCTTCCCAGAATTTTATAGTATCCCTTATCAACCACAGCAATATCTCCCGTACAAAACCAATTATCTCTGAAAACTTGTCTGGTTGCTTCCGGTTTTCTCCAATACTCTTTAAAAATATTGTCGCCCTTAACCTGAATTTCCCCGGGCACACCTTCATCTTTAATTTCATTACTGGATTCATCAACCAACCTAAGCGTGACACCCGGCAACGGCATTCCAACAAAACCAGGCTTCCGTTCACCGTTCAAGGGATTGGACAGTGCCATTCCGATCTCGGTCATTCCATAGCGTTCCAAAAGAGTATGACCGGTAATTTCCTCCCATTTTCTGAAAACACTCTCGGGTAAAGCGGCCGACCCGGACACCATCAAACGCAATTTAGAACATGCTTCCGACATTTTTACCTGGTCTTCAAAATTTGCCTCCTCCCAGTATGAAAGAAGCTTTACAAAAATTGTTGGAACCGCCATAAACAATGTAATTGTGCCCTCGATAAATTTATTCCAAACCAACTTTGCATCAAATTTTGGCAACATTTCACATGTTGCGCCCGACCACAAAGCGCATAGCAAAGCATTGACAATCCCATGAGTATGGTGAAGGGGCAACACATGCAAGATGTGATCAGATGAAGTCCATCCCCACGCCTCTACCAATGTGTTAATTTGTGAAACGATATTTCTATGAGTCAGGACGGCCCCTTTGGGTCTACTCGTCGTGCCACTGGTGTACAATATTATTGCCCTCCGATTTAATTCGATTTGCGGTAATACTCTGCTTTTTCCACTCAACAGTGCACCTGGAAGAAGAACCTGCAGATTATTTCTACGGGTTAGCGAATTTGTTTTTTCCTGAAATTCAGGATCAACAATCAATATTTCGGCTTCGCTATCCTGCAGCACATATTCAATTTCAGGTAAAGGGTGTGAAATACAGAGAGGAACTGCTATACCTCCCGCTAACCATATGCCCCATTGAACCGCCACATATACAAAACCAGGAGAGACCATAAAGGCGACTCGCGATTCTTGAAGATCAGTCTCATTGTGTAACAGATTGGATGCCACAATTGAAGCTGACCCCCGAAGATCTTTATAATTATGATCACCGTTTTTATCAATCAGGGCAGTGTGATTCTTAAAATTTAAGGCTCGTTCGATAAACGGTAGACTATTTGACATTTTGAAGGATAATAGTGGAATTATTTAAAAACAATTGAAAATTGCTACTCGGGAAAAATAATTACATCGGGATTTTTGGGATCATTTAAATGGGTAATTCTATGTGTAAATCCACTCATATCAACAGCGAATACAGCAAACAATCTGGAAAGCTGATATTGATTCATTGCAGCAGAAACTGTAACCTGGGGATATCCCCGAAATTGATTTTCAACCTTATGTAAATTCATGGGAACATCAAATTCGGCAAAATGTTATTGTAACTATCCGCATAATCTATATCTGCTGTAACGCTGCGAATGTCATCATAGCCCCGACAATCAAATACAATTGCTTGAACCAGACTTAAGAAGTATGAGGCAGGTTCCTCAATTATTGATTCACCATTTTCAAGACTGAAATCAAGAAAACAGTTTCTTCCGGGCTCAGCAATTTGGTGGTAGTGAAAGTATGATAATTTTCTGCCGAAACTTCAAATGTCGATTCATTATTCCTGATCCCATCCTCTGATAAAACGTAAACAAGTTGATAATTATCCCCTTCATCTGAAACGGCAAACATGACGTGCATTGCAGTATTGTTTTCTATTAATTGTGTTCCTTAATGTGAGATTTTGCTTCTTCATCAAAATAGACTTCACAAAATTTATCAACAGTTGTGCGTAATTCCTGAATATATTTTTGATCAAGGGTTTGTTTGGTTCTCATGGCATGGACGAGCAATTGATGAAGTAAGGCTAATTGTGTTAGATATTCATCTTGAGCCTTTTTATCTGTTTCATCAGCCAATTTTATTCGTTGTGTTAAAAAGTATTGAGCGACAATATGTTGCAGCTGATTGGCATGATCTTCCTTATTATTGATCCATCGAATCAATTGGTTATAATTCATCTGACTGCTTTTCGAAAGTTCAACAATTTGATTCATGGATTTCTCTATGGTCGTGATATGTTCACGAATCATATCTATGCGCATATTATCGTCATAAATCCCACACGGTATCTCGCAATGAGCATAGACAATTGCTGACCATCCAAATAATACTATCAATAATAAAGACGTTTTTTGAAACGGAGACTTCATAATCAATCCTCCACGTTTGTTAGAATCAATTTCTAATGCATGTATAGCATTTCGTGATTGACAATTATGTACACCTACTTAATTTATTATCAATTTGAAATGATTTCAAACAATACTTCTTGAGCCAAGGATCTAGATTTTGCCGGATATAAAGAGAAAAGCCTTATGTCTATTCTACCCGGGGCAAGAGGCTGAATTCAGGGAATATAAATTCAGCAAAAATAGAGGGACAATATTAACAGTGTCCCCTATTAGCTGAACCTTAGTATAGATTGTACGATTAAGATTAAGAAGAATCAAAGAAATTTAAACTCGGAAGAAATTATCAACCGCCTTGAACCACACGGGGTAATTTAGGATACGGAACTTCCGGAAAATTTCCTGTTAGAGATTCTAGAAAAGCAACGAGCTGGGCTATTTCCTCTGCTGTAAATTGCCGGTTGAGTTGGGATTTACCCATTATATTTACAGCCTCTTTAAGTGTTTTCGCAGATCCATCGTGAAAATATGGATACGTTAAAGCAATATTCCGCAATGGTGCCACTCTGAAAAAATACTTCTCTTCTTCTTTCATTGTCACCGCTGAACGCCCTACATCAGAAGAACCAACAGCATGAGAAAATTTTTGGTAGCCATTACCCCCAAGCATTGGGCCGTTATGGCAGGAGATGCAACCTTTTTCCTGAAAAAGATTTAATCCTGAAATTTGTTTTTCCGTCAGAGCATCTTTATCCCCTTCCAAATATCTGTCGAATGGGGATCCGGGAGTCAGCAGAGTTCTTTCGAAGGCGGCAATTGCTTTTGCCAGATTGTCGAAAGTCAGTGGTTCCTTTTCATTCGGAAAAGCCTTTTCAAATAATGGTGTATAACCAGTTTCCTTCAGCCTTTGAAGTGCCTCATCGGGCGTCAAATCCATCTCCACATGTGCCTGGATCGGCCCTTTAGCTTGTTCCTCAAGCGTAGGCGCTCTACCATCCCAAAATTGCGATTGCAGAAATGCAGCATTATAAACCGTAGGACTATTTCTCGGTCCGGTTTGGGCGCCTTCACCCATCGCTTTTTCAAGATGGTCGACCCCCGCAGCACCCACAACATGACAGGTATTGCAGGATATTATTCCTGATCGGGAAAGTCTGGGTTCAAAATATAGTTTATGACCCAAATCGATTTTTTCTGTCGTGCTGATATTATCCACGGGATCATCCGCCAATGCCGGTAATGGTTTGAACAGTGGAGAAACCCCATCGGGTCTCTGGGTCTGAGATTTGTCGGCTTGGTCAGCCTGCTGGCAAGCAAAACCGAAAATAGCAATCAAATAAAAAAGAATGACCAGAACACTTCTATAAGCTCTTGTCTTGTTTACCCCACTTACTCTCATTACACAGACTCCTTTATTTTTTAAACCGATATCTAATTAGTGTGCTCTAATTTATCAATTCAGAAAATTTTCTCCATGAAAAATAAAATTTTTCCATTAAGTGAGGCGTGTTCACAGAAATTTCGTTTAATTATCGAGCTAAGGATACTTTAAAGGAAGTTTCCATATCATTTTATGAAAAGTAAAATATTTAGGTGGAGAATAGTCATCAAATACTATATTTAGTATTCTATTAGGACTATTTTAATAGAATTAAGAATTTCAAAAACCTTTCATAAATGAGAACAAATTTTCTTAAAACAATTGTATTTCTACTGATATGTCTAGGGAATCCTTCAATCCTTTTTAGCCAGGAAGATTATGAGGTACATGAAATTAGTTTTGTTGGCAATCTGAATTTTTCCTCCGATGTTCTGCGGGAAAAAATGGAAACTTGCAGTATCAGCGGATTTCAAAAGACCATCCTTAGACGAAAACCTTTCAAATATAGTGTGGAATTATTAAAGAGTGATTTGGTCCGAATCAGGCGCCTTTATCAAAGAGAAGGATTTTTAAGGGTTCAGGCGGACTTGTCAAATCTAGAAACTAACAGCGACAAAAAAACGGTCAAAATTAAGATTAGAATCATTGAAGGAAATCCAATATATGTAAATAAAATTAGCCATCGGGTGGAATGGGAAAGAGGTCAAAATAAAGATGAAATAGAAAAAATGCTCAATTCGATTCTAACAAATTTGAATTTGGTTACAGGTGAGAGATTTCGAGATCAATTCCTGGAATCAGATGAATTAATGATAAGTAAAAGATTTACTGAAGCAGGGTATACATACATCAGAACAAGACCTGAACTAGACCTGAATGAATCAATAGGCGCTTTGAATATTCAATGGATAATTGATCCAGGACCTAAATGTATTTTTGGCAGGGTAACAGTGGAAGGAAATGAAAAAGTATCCAATGACCTCATTTTAAGGCAGCTAAAATTCCAGGAAGGCCAAATCTATGATGAAGATCTTCTGGAAAAATCCCAACAACAGATTTTCTCATTGGGTATGTTTTATATTGTGACAGTTAAAGCCATTCTCAGCGAGGAGAGACATCCGACCCTACCGGTTGAAATACAAGTTCGGGAGGCGCCCAGATTGACGACAAGATTCGGTGTCGGGTATGGTAGTGAAGATAGATTTCGTGCTTTTGTTGAAGCCCAACGGCTCGGTTTTCTGGGTGGCGCAAGAAGAGCGCGATTGTTTATAAAACATTCCGGTTTGGAACCGTATAATGTGGGCCTCTGGCTAACTCAGCCTCACTTTTTAACTCCCAAAACCACAATTGCCTTAAATCCGTTTATCCGGCGCGAAGAGGAACCCGGATTTAGTGTAAATCGATTAGGATTAAACATCCCTTTATCTCACCAAATTACAAAATACTTAAATGGTTCACTTACATATTATGTTGAAAAAGTCGATCAGGATACCATTCGATCTACCCCTGAGGATATTATCGATAATGCACCTCCAAGTTTATACAATAAATCAGGATTTATATTGGGACTTATCCGTGACTCCTCATTCCCAATATTTTATCCGACCGGAGGGATGTTCGTTTCTTCCACCTTCAAATTGAACGGCGTACCTTTAAAGAGTGATTATCACTATACAAAATTATTAATCGATGCTCGCCAATATAATGATCTTTGGGGGATTGTGGCTGCCTACCGGGTAAAGATTGGGGGAATTAATTCAACCGATGAAAGCAAATTCATTCCCTCTGAGGATCGTTTTTATTCTGGCGGAAGTATGTCTGTCCGGGGTTGGGGAAGATCAGAATTAGGACCAAAAGATAAAAATGGTATCCCCATCGGGGGCAAAAGTATATTGGAAGCCAGCCTGGAAATAAGATATCCAATTTGGCGTTTATTTTCAGGTGTTGTGTTTTCCGATGTCGGAAATATATGGATTCCGTCGTACACATATAAATTAGATGAACTTCGTTATTCGGTCGGCTTTGGAATAAGAGTGGCCACTCCAATCGGACCCGTTCGTCTGGATATTGCCTGGCCTGTTGCAGATCAGGACAAGAAAACACAAATTCATATTAATGTAGGGCAGGCATTCTAAAATGTTGTTAGAATAATTCATGGAATCGGGACAAAGAAGATCTTAAAATGTAATGAACGAATAACAAAATGCCAAAACGACTCATCAAAATTTTTCTCTATTCACTTATCTGTTTAACTGCACTTCTGCTGCTGGTGCTTTTATGGATCCAGACACCTTTTTTTAAAAATTGGCTGCGCGAATTTGCAGTCAAAAAAGCCAATGAAAGCATCAATGGCCAGGTTCAAATAGAAAGGATTTCCGGAAATTTTATTTCAAAAATCTCTGTAGAAGGGTTGTTCATCGAGGACCAGCAGGATACGGTGTTGTATCTGCCAAGATTTGATATCTCCTTTTCACCCACAAGAGCAATTTGGGGAGAGATTTTTATCAATTCCCTCCTGATCGATGAACCCTATATGAAATTTAGGCAACTTCCGGACAGTAGCTGGAACATATTCCAGCTGGTAAAAGAAGATACTCTTGAGAAGCCAGTCGATACCACATCTGCTGAATCCTTTGCGTGGAGCATAATTCTAGATAAATTCAATTTGCATAATGCAGAAATAAACATAACTGCCCTCGATACTATCATACCGCAAAAAATCAAAGATTTCAATATCACCTTTGGGGCATACTATAGTCAGAATTATCAGAATCTTGACCTAAGTGAATTTAGTTTCGCAACTATTCAGCCTGAACTTCTTCTTGAGAAACTATCATTCAATCTCACAAGGGACGAAAAGGGAATTTTTTTGAAGGATTTTGTTCTCCAAACTGGTAAAAATCAATTTAACGCGCAGGCCGAATATTTTGAATCTGAGAAGTTGAAATCGGGAGGAGTACTAAAAAGTAAAGCACTTAATTTTAATGAGTTTCAAACATTCGTACAAGCCATAAAAACAAATGCAAAACCAGACCTTGTCATCGATGCGGATTTTCAAAACGATTCTCTGTCGGTTGTGCTTCATCTATCAGAAAGAGATCAAGGAATAACATTGCGGATAGGTGTCGGAAAGCTGAGCAAATTATTTGGACAAGAAACACATAATAAAGTAAAATATTCTTTATCGGGCCAGATTAAAAATCTCGATTTGGCTCACTGGATGAGTAATTCGACTTTTGACTATATGCTAAATGGAAATTTTGATCTCAACGGTAGTGGTATAACACCCGAAGATGCCGTCATCAAATTTTCTGCGGACTTCCCAAATTGTATCATCATGCGAGAGCCTGTGAGTGACATCAAATTATTTGGTATTTATAAGAATGGTGATTTAAACAGTGATTTGGGTATTTCCGGAGAATTTGGAAAACTTGTTCTAAGTTCAAAAATTGAAGGTGTGACAGACAAGCAGAAATATGATGCTTACCTCGACATTAGAGACTTAAATACTGCTGCCCTTCTGAAAAATGACAATCTGGAAACCGACCTGAACCTCGTTCTCTCAATCAAAGGAAAAAATTTTAATCCGGACTCGATGACGGCAACAACCATAATAAATGTCTCACCATCACGGCTTAATGATCTTGAAATTGACAGTCTGTTTTCACTTATCCATCTTGAAGGCCAATCCGTTCTGATTGACACGCTTCGTTTAAACAGCAATGTGCTCAATTTTGATCTGGGCGGAAATTTCATTCCTGAGGGAAACAGTGATCTTCAGTTCAAAGTGGAGATTGGCAATCTAATGGGCGTCAGACAGTTTATTGGGGCTGATACCATTCAAGCTGCCGGTTATTGGAGAGGTCAAATAAAAGGAAGGATCGATTCACTCGCTGTCAATACGAAATTTCTTCTACATGATCTGTTGTATGATCAGAATTTTGTTGACTCACTTACAGGGGATTTGGAGGCATTTGTTGAGAATGAAAATGTCGAAGGAAAGGCAAATATTCATATCAGTCGAGCCGGGACACCGTCCATTGTAATCGATGAAATAAGATTAAAGTCCGATTTTACCCAAAAATTTGCCAGTATTATTTTGGACGCATCTCACTCGAAAGATTTTTCAGTTCATTTGGAAAGTACATTTTTTGCAGATAGTATGCGGCGCATCACGATACCTGATGTATCATTTGTTATCAAAAGTCAGGAATGGCATGGTGGAAATGAAAATATGCAACTGCTTTTGGATAAGGACGAGTATCAGATCCAGAATTTTCGGATGACTTCAAAATCGTCACCTGAAAATCAGGAGCAGATAATTGATATCAACGGCACGGTTAGCCTGACCGGCAAAGAAGATCTCAGAGTAAAAATCTCCGGAATAGATGTTGGAGCACTTGCCCAGACATTCGAGATCCCGATCGAACTTGAGGGAATCTTCTCATTGAATATAGAACTTAAGGGAAGTGCGGCCAAACCGGTGTTACGCGGATATACCTCATTCGATAATGCGAAAATAAACGAATATGAGTTTAAAACCTTCAGAGGAAAATTTGGATATGATGAAGAACTTTTGGGATTGAATTTTACTTTGATACCCACCCAAACCGATAGCTTTTTAGTAGACGGTAACATACCGATAACACTTTCTTTGACGGACACCGGGGAGGTTTTGAATGAGAAACAGCCAATCGAGATTTCTATTAAATCCAATCGATTTCCTATATCCGCGCTCCGAGCCAGTGATATTGCCTTCGAAGCACTAAAAGGATATATCAACTGTGACGTTAACATAGGAGGAACAATTAATGAACCAGAACCTGCTGGATACTTTGAAATTGCCGAGGCTTTGATTGAAATCCCTGAGTATGGGGTCAAATATGACTCCTTTAATATGAAAGTATCCCTGGCAAAAAACAGAATTTCGCTGGATAATCTCTCTGCCAAAAGAGATGAAGGAGCGATGAGCGCCAGCGGAAGTATTGCATTTGACAGCAGCTTGATTTCAGGGAAATTGAAAAATGCACAATTTAGTTTTATTGCCAATAAAATATATCTGGTAAAGCACCGGGATTATGATATGCAGATCTCCGGTAACGTAAACTTTAGCGGAGATCTGAATGCTCCCCGTTTCGGAGGCAATCTTCAAATCCTAAGATCAAGTGTTTATCTTCCGGCTCTCATGGGAGATGAAACATCCCGGACTGTTGCAGACGAAAGCGGTTTACCCAGATTGGTAATTGAACAAGAAAAGATGAAAGCCAGGGACGATTCCCTCAAAACGGTTTCAAAAAAAGAAGTAAAACCTCCAAATGAACAACGACTCGATTTGTACCGGAATCTTAGAGGCAAATTGAAAGTAACGATTCCGAAAAATACATGGATAAAAAGTCCTGACATGCGAATTGAACTTGCTGGTAATATCGATTTGGTGAAAAACGGTTTGGACATTGAGATTTTCGGCCCCATTCGGATTGTGAGAGGACAATATGATTTGTTTGGACGCCGTTTTACAATTGTTGAAGGGAATCTTAATTTTCAGGGAGGGAAAGAGATCAACCCCGAGTTGGCCCTTGAATTAAAGTATGTTTTCCGCACAGCAACACGTATAAAAAAACAACTGAATATTTTCGTTACAGGTAAAGCCCAGACACCTACATTAAAATTTACCCTGGATGATGTAGAAATTAGTGAGGGAGATGCTATATCCTATATTGTTTTTGGAAGAAGCATCGATGAATTGACTTCCGGGCAAAAGTCCGATGTGGCCTCAAGCGGTGGTGAAGGCGGTCTAGGTACCGGAGCCAATGTCGCAGCGAATCTTTTGTCTGCCCAACTAACCAAAGCTGTAGGAAGTAAGCTTAATTTGGATTATATCGAAGTGAAAAGTGAGGACAACTGGCAGAGTGCTTCTTTTGTAGTCGGGAAATACCTCACGACCGATTTGTTTATGAGCTATGAAAAACAATTTGGAGAGACGCAGGATAAAGATGTAACAAAAGAATTGGTGACTTTGGAATATGAGATGACTCGTTTCCTTTTCTTACAACTCCTGGGGGGACATGCAAAATATAACGGGTTTGATTTGATTTTTAAGATAAGTCGGAATTAGTCTATTGATTGTACAATTACCAGTCAGCCCTCTGACAAAATATTTTTAACCTTGCAAACAAAATGGAACTGGGCATAATCAAAATAAATTTGAAATTTTAGGATGGGAGCTATTTTCCTAAGTACCTCAATGTTAAACAGGTAATGTCATCCGTTTGAGGAGCACCCGCAGAAAATGTTCTTACAGCTTCAACCACATTTTTGGTTACTCCGTCGATTGGCATTCCGGAACATTGTTTGAGACATTCTTCGAGCCGCTTTTCTTCAAAATTATTTTCGTTTATATCTCTGGCTTCTGTCACTCCGTCCGTATACATAAATATTCAGTCACCAGGATTCAATTGAATTTTTTTGTCCGAATACTCAAATTTTGGCAGCGCGCCGACAACCAATCCACCGGTCAGATCAAGTGGTTTAACACCACCATCTTTTCGAATAACATAGGGAGGATTATGTCCGCCATTGCAATATTGCAGTTCGCCATTATGGGTATTGAAAATACTATAAAAAATGGCAGCAAACATTGTTGCAACGCTTTCAGAATAAAGCATACCATTCACCCGATTCATGCACTCACCGGGAGGAAATCTTTCTAATGCGGTGGCCTTCAACAAGGTTCTGCTTACTGCCATAAGAAGAGCTGCGTGAATCTTAAAAATAAGTTTAGTTCTTCGAATCACATGGATGACCTTTTGCAGTGAAGGTACTCATGAATGGTCTTCCTATTTCCCGGTGAGTATTATGTATTCTTTGCACAAGAATCAAATGGGTTTAAGTGAGGAACTCACCGAAGGAATCAAATTACAAAAGATGGGCTTTTTAATTCTATCCTGTTTCGAGAGGTCGATACATTTTTGAGTGAATCATAATTACTCCAAATGGGCCTAGTCTTGATTAGGTATAAGATCTTACTTCGAAGGTGAGCTAGTCTTTCTTTTTAAATTCAAGTTCTGTAAACCAAAGGTCTTCATTTGGCACATCGATTTTCATTTCCGTAATTTTCCCTGATTTATCAAGAATGAATTGCACCGTACCCTCATCAAACCAAGCAAATTCCTTTTGCCATTTAATAACAAAGGTATCATAATGCCAATGGGTGAGATCGCCAATCAAATCCGGATTCGGCAAAAATTGAACCACCAACACACCATTTTCCAATTTTACCTTCGCATCTCCATACATAGGTCCTCCGTAGGTTCCGGTATACTGTTGGAGTGACAATGCCGGATTTGTTCCGGCTACCTTGCTATGCTCAAATCGCCTCTTTTCTTCCAGCTTTTTCTGTTTCTCTTTTGCCGCTATTTCCAAATACTCCCTGCTCCAATCCCGATTATCTCCATCCAGAAATGCGTCAAATATTTTATAAACAAGTGCGGTTTGAATGCTTGTCATACTATTCGTCAAAATTGCAATACCCAGATTTTTTTCCGGTACCAACGCGACTCTGGAAAACATTCCATCATAACCCCCACCGTGCATGGCAATCAAATGCCCTTTATAGTCCTGAAGATACCACCCCAATCCGTAACCACGAAAGTGAATTGAGGGAAATCTGGCTTTTATTTCCCTGGAAATTGAGAGAGAATTATGTAGTGTCCACATGGTGGTAGAAGCCTGCTTACTAAAAATTTGAGTGTCTTGCCACACACCTTTATCCAATTGAAGTTGAATCCACTTAGCCATATCATTCACACTCGAAATCAATCCACCGGCAGCCACCATGCTATCCCAGTTGTACCAATCTATGGGAATCGTTCTCCCATTTTTCGGTTTATGTGGTGTCGCCACATTGCTTCTATAATTAAGTATGCCAGTTGAGGATATTGTACTTTTCATGCCAAGTTTGTCCAGTATTTTTTCCTGAACATATTCTTGCCATGGCTTACCTGTTACCGCGGAAACAACTTCACCTGCGGCAATATACATAATGTTTGAATATCCATAAGAGGCGCGAAATAATCCAGTGGGTTCCAGAATACGAGCTCGCCTCACCGTCTCTTCCGCACCGTAATCGGTCCCATACCAGATCAGATCTCCGCTATAGGTTCCAAGTCCGCTTCGATGGCAGAGCAAATCCCTTATTCTCATATCGTAACTGACATAGGGATCATACAATTGAAAATAAGGTAGGTGTCGTTGAACACGGTCGTCCCAAGCGATTTTCCCTTCATCAACTAAGATAGCCAATGTAGCGGCGGTGAATGCCTTGGTGTTTGATGCGATTGCAAATAGAGTGTTCTCGTCGACAAGCGCACTCTCCCGAATATCTCTCACTCCATATCCTTTTGCCAGAATTATTTTGCCATCCTTTACAATGGAAATGCACATACCAGGAACTTTCCAATCTTTCAAGGCCTGAGAAAAATAATTGTCGAGTTCATCAATAATCGTATTGGATTGTGCTTGAGCGATTGCTGTCTGAGCAACAAATAAAAGAGTTAGTGTGAGTAAGAAACAAAACTTTTTCAATGCTTTACCAATATTGTGTGCGTCGCGCATGATACCCTCCTTTTCATTTTAGGGATGATAGCGGGAATTGGTGCAAAGGTTTGAAAATAAACACAAGTTTCTGGTTTTAAAAAAAAAGGAGGTCTGTTCATTTAAACCTCCCTTTACAAATCACAACATAATAAATTAATGAACTATTCAAGAACATGAATGTTTTTTTCCGCACACATGTCCTTTAGTATTTGTGGCCAAACCGTCACGCTCACTTCACCCAGATGAGCTTTTTTTAAGATATACATGTAGGTTCGGGACTGCCCTATGCCACCGCCAATACTCAAAGGAATTTTATTATTTAGAATGGCTTGGTGATAAGGCAGTTTCAGAAAATCGGTTTGCCCGGTTAGTTCCAATTGTATTTTGAGCGTTTCCGGATTTACTCGAATTCCCATGGAAGTTAACTCATGGCGCCGCTTGGTAACGTGATTCCATACCAGAATATCCCCGTTCAATCCGTGCATCGGTCTTCCATCTTTGGAGGTGGTTTCGGTAACCCAATCATCATAATCTGCAGCCCTCATTTCATGTGGATAGCCGTCTTCTAAAGTCCAGCCGATGCCATAAATAAAAATTGCCGGGTATTCCTGAAGTATGGCGGTTTCTCTCGCTTTGCGGGGTAAATCGGGAAATTTCTCCAAAATATCCTCCGCATGCATAAATTCGAGCTCCTTTGGCATATCGGGGTATTTATCAGATTTTAGTTGGGGAAAAAAATCCTGCACGTATTCTTCCGCGCCTCTCAAGACCTTCCAGATTTTCTTAACAATATCGGTCAGGAAATCAAGATCACGTTGATCGGGAGTCATCACTTTCTCCCAGTCCCACTGATCCACATAACAACTATGATCGTGATCCAGGAAGTAGTCTTTTCTCACAGCGCGCATATCCGTGCATATACCTTCTCCAACCTGACAGCCAAACTGTTTTAGCGCAACCCTTTTCCACTTTGTGGCTGCCTGAACTACCTGAGCATCTATTGGGTGCTTATCATAGTCATTGGAAATATGAAATTGGATGGGCGTTCGGGATCCATCACGGTCCAGATAATCATTCACCCCGCTGTTTACATCAACAATTAAGGGCACGGTAACCATCATTAGATTGAGTTCGCTGCATAAGTTCTCTTCAATATAATTCTTGGCTGCAAAAATCGCTTTTTGTGTTTCTTTAAGATCCAGAAGTGATTGATAATCACCAGGAAGAATCTTTTCCAATTCTTCATAGTTCCCAATTCCAGGACCAGCTAAGTCGGCTTTTTTATCGGTCATATGAAAATCTCCTTTTTATATTAAATGTAAGTGATTCCATGTGAATTATTCTACAAATTAGCCTTGTAAAAAGCAATAGCAATTTTAGTAATTGAATTACGCAATGGCTTAAACTGATTTAAAATTTTTGGAACTGAAAATGCCTAGATTATTTAAAAAAATCCATTCCATAGGATTACCCATTTGAATTATTTTTTTCCTATTTGACAGGCTAAAATCATGCAGTACAAATTATTTCTTTTTAAATTATAGATCTATTTATGAAGCAACCAAGAATAATCCTTACTTTCTTTTTGCTCGTTTGTTGCTGGATTTCCTTTCCTGCATACTCTCAAAACTCTTACGGGGTGAAAAGTGTAGAATTTGATGGAAACAAAACATTCTCAGACGGGGAGTTGCAGCAACAAATCTTGATGAAAGGAATCAGCGGGTTTAAACAAAGCATGATGGGTAAACAACCGGATGAATACAGTGAAGAGATAATTGAGGGTGACATAGCCAAATTGATCCATTTTTATCAAACAGAAGGTTATTTGAACGTAAAAATTGACACGCCTGCTGTGATAATTAATAAAAAAGACAGGTTGGTAAATGTTATCTATACAATTCATGAGGGCGAACCCATAAGGGTAAGAAATGTTAGCATGATGTTCAAATTGGATAGCACAAATTCTGTGAAACATTTAGACTCTATGTTCAATGATGCTCTTAAATCTCTCAATCTAAAAACAGGGTCCAGATTTCGAGATGATGATATTCAAAGAGACCAGGAAATTATTCTTCAAAAGTTTAATAACGAGGGATACCCTTACACAGAAATTCAACCAGAACTATATGTTGAGCAAACTGAAGGTGTCGTTGACATAATATGGAAAATCGCTCCGGGGCCATTATGCGTTTTTGGGAAAATAACAATTACCGGAAATAATCGTACGGATTCGGATAAAATACTTAACCAAATTATAATAAAAGAAGGCAATCTTTACAATCAGGAAAAAATAGATAAATCACAGCAGAGGATCTTTGCGTTGGGAGTATTCCAGGTTGTATCATTCAAATCCACCCTAACTCCGCAAAAAAACAAGATAATTCCCGTTGAGATTAATCTGACAGAAGCTCCAAAACTAACAAACAAACTTGGGATTGGCTACGGTAGCGAAGATAAATTCAGAATATTTATAAACATGAGGCGTCTTGGATTTTTTGGTCAACCTCATCGACTTGAATTACTGCTAAAGCGCTCTTCCAGGGAGCCATATAATGTCGATTTGAAATGGTTAATACCAGCATTTTTTTCTTACAAGACTGCCTTTACTCTCAATCCCTTCTTTAGACAGGAAAGCGAACCGGGCTACCTTGTAGAACGACTTGGAATAAAAGCTTCATTATTGCACAAAATTACACTCTATCTTAAGGGATCTTTTTCATATGTCCTCGAGAAGGTAACTGAAGATACCACCGGTTTCGGTGTTCCACCTTCAGATAGTAATAGAGAGGAAGATTTGTACAATAAATCTGGCCCAATTGTGGGCCTTACATTTGACAATTCTCAACCACTATTTAATCCAAACACTGGGTATTTTGCAGCTCTCACCTTAAAAGCAAACGGGTGGTTGGGTAAAAGTGAGTTTGTCTATTATAAAATTTTATTTGATATAAGAAAGTATATCAATCTTGGGAGTATGGTTTTAGCAACAAAAATAAAAATGGGTAACATTAGACCTCGCGACGAATCGGGGTTTATACCAGTTGAAGATAGATTTTATTCTGGGGGTATGTCATCCGTAAGAGGTTGGAGTCGCCAGGATTTAGGACCCAAAGATTCCAATGGAAATCCCATTGGAGGCAATAGTCTGATTGAAGGGAGCGGGGAGCTTCGCTATCCAATTTTTAATATTATCGCTGGCGTCGTCTTTTTGGATTTAGGAAATGTTTGGCTACCATCAAACTTTTATAACTTAAATAATCTACGATACTCTATTGGGGCCGGGATTGGCATCAGCACGCCGGTTGGACCGGCACGAATAGATTTTGCCCGTCCTATTTTTGATGAAAAACAAAGTTGGGAGCTTCACTTTACAATCGGGCATGCCTTTTAGTAAAAATTATAAGAATCAATCTATATGAAAAAAATTTTACTTAAAACATCTTTGCTCGTACTCGCCAGTTTATTGGTTATCATTTTACTACTGGTTGTTTTTTCTCAAACCGTTATTTTTAAAACCTGGGCAAGAAATTTTGCACTGGAACGAGTAAATTCCATCTTCCATGGAGATTTTCATATCGCTAAGCTATCGGGAAATTTATTCACCCACATTGAGTTGGAGGATATTACTTTTATTCAAGGCAAAGACACCTTGATTTATTTAGAAAAAATTGATTTAGTCTACAAACCCTTTCGTTTTCTAAACAAAGAAATATTTATAAAGTCCTTACAGTTGGTAAAGCCAAAAATCAATATAAAACAACTAACTGATGGCTCCTGGAATCTTAATCAACTTCTTCTGCAGGACACAACCCAACAGGTTGACAGTACATCAAAAGGAAAATTTCCATACTTAATAACACTTTCAGAACTACAACTGCTTGATGGTAAAATTGATTTCGAAAGTAATGTTTCTCTCATTCCCCGAACCATAAATGAAATTTGCATTCGGGTCTCTGGCGTTTATAGTCATGATTTCCAAAAAATCGAAATGCAAAAATTTTCAGTAAATGCCAGGGAACCAGATTTTGGAATTGAAGAATTGGTTTTCTCGCTGAGCAAAGATTCCGAACGAATCTCCTTAAGTAATTTCAGGATAAAGACAAAATCAAATGAAATTGAGGCTGATGTCGAATATTCAAATACAAACTTTCTTGAATCCCAATTCCAATTAACAAGCCAACCCTTACATACCTCTGAATTTCAATTTATTCTACCACAAATTCATCTAAAAGCCTCCCCGTCTCTCAAGTTAAGATCGCACATTTACAGAGACTCTATCGGATTCAGCATTAATCTAGATGATTCTGATCAAAAAATTATGATTGACGGTGAATTCAAGAATATTACTAATGTATTGCAGAACTCGGATTTTAATCTACTATCCTATAATATAAAGGGTACAATTCAAAATTTTGATACTGAACAATGGTTTTTGGATGATCCTCTTCACTCATTTTTAAACGCAAACTTTCATATCTACGGAAAAGGATTTGGAGCCGAAAAGGCAGATTCACAGTTTGATTTGAACTTTAGAGACTCCTATTTCTACAGGCGTCCCATTTCAATATTGAGCGTAAATGGAGAATATAATAAGGGAGATCTGTCGGGCATTCTGAATCTTAACTCAGACTTGGGAAATGTAATCCTTGAAACAAAGATATCAGATATTCAAAATTCCCAGAAATATGAAACTGAACTTTCTGCAAAAAGCCTAGATTTAGCCAATCTGTTGTTAATCGACACTCTGCAGTCCGACCTCAATTTTAAATTATCAGCAGTTGGCCAAAAGTTTAATCCCAAATTAATGTCAACAGAAATTCTTCTATATTTCTCAAAATCACGATTAATGGATTACTTAATAGACAGCTTGAGTACTGTTGCTCAAATAAAAAATGAAAACTTATTCATCGATTCTCTGAAAATTGCAAATCCATCTGCATCTATAAGGCTGGATGGAATTGCCGGTTCAAAATATCAAAACAAATTGAACTATCTGATTAAAATACAAGATTTGTCTCCGTTCCAATCCAGTCTTAAAACGGATTCTTTGGGAGGTCGGGGAATCCTTACCGGCCAATTCCAGGGAAATCTTGATTCCTTTGTCGTCCATAGTAAATTTCAATTCGATAGCTTGATTTATAATAATTTGGGGCTCACAAGAACTGATGGTAATATTTCTTTTATTCGCAATATTGATCAATCTCAAGGGCAAGGAGATATTCATATTCAGGAAGCGAAGATGAGTAATTTTCAAATGGATTCGCTGGCTCTCAATGTAAAATTCAATGACAATATTTTCGATTTGAACTCAAATTTTTCCATTCAGGATATTCGTACCTCGCTCCTAGCACAGGTGACCACCGGAGAAATTACCAAAGTTAAATTGCCAAAACTGGAACTTAGGAGAGGATTAAAAAAATGGGCTGGAGGAAGTCCTGCTACAGAGATTAGGATTGAGCAAGAAACTATCCACATAAATGAGTTCTTCTTGAACTCAATTAATGATGATTCGCTTGATTGGATGGGTGGTATGTTTATTGACGGATTCATAAGTCCATCCGGGGAAGAAAATCTCGATGTTGACATAAAAGGATTAGATCTAAGTTTGCTTAATGCAATACTGGAACCTCCGCTTCAAGCAAAAGGCAAACTGAATTTCACTTTTAGTCTTAATGGTACTGCCGGCCATCCATTATTAGACGGCACCATGAACATCGAAAACGGCTATGTAAATGAGTATTTTTATAACAAATTATATGGTACCTTTAACTACAAATCTAAAAAACTTAATTGGGACATTTCAATTAATCCTAATAAAAGTGATAGTATCGTCTTCCAGGGAAGCCTTCCGATGAATCTTTCACTAATGGACACCAGTAAGTTCATCGACAAGCAGGCACCTTTTTGGGTAAATGTTAATGGCAGGAATTTGCCTTTAAGTATCATTTTATTTAATAAAAAAAATTGGGAAAATGTAAGCGGAATAATTGACTGTGATCTAAAGGTTCAGAATACGCTTCAGCATCCTCTACCCAGTGGTTATCTAAAAATGAAAGATGGCAGGTTTGTGAATACGGATCTCGGTATAGAATATTCAGATATTGAGATGAAAGTTAATGCAAATGATGGAAAGATAATCCTGGAAAACCTTTCCGCACAACGGGAGGATGGCATTGTAAAAGCTACCGGCTATTTGGAACTTGATAGCACTTATATTACAGGAATCGTAAATTCTGCCCAATTTAAGTTAGTTGCAGAAAATTTTTACCTCGCCCGTCACAAAGATTTTGAAATTAAAATCGCCGCAGATACTGAATTGAAAGGGAATAAGCAAAATCCGACATTTTATGGAACGGTGACGGTGTTGAAATCAAATTTTTTTATCCCAACTCTTCTGGAATTGACCGGGAATAGAACTGTACAAACAGAATTGACAAAACCATTATTGGTGCGGGCAACAGAGCAAGCTCAGGAAGAGAAAGATTTACTACCAACAAAGATTGACAAGGAGAATCAACCAATACGCCAATCACCATTTCTGAATAGCCTAAGGGGAAATATAAAATTTTCTATTCCTGAAAATAGCTGGATTATTAGCCCCACGATGAGGGTAGAAATTGAAGGCGATCTGGATTTAGTTAAATCCCAAGCTGGTTTTGAAATTTTCGGTTCAGTAAATATTATTCGTGGCTACTATAATCTATTTAACCGGCGATTTGCAATTGAAAAGGGTAAACTAATGTTCTCAGGCGGCGAAGAATTCGATCCTGATATTATTTTAGAAGCCGAATATTCTTTCCGCGCTGCAACCCGGGAATCGCGTGATCTTAAGTTGAATCTAAGTGGAAAATTACTAAATCCGTTCATATTTTTCACACTTGATGGCAGAGAAATCAGTCAGAGTGATGCCATTTCATATGTTCTTTTTGGCCGAAGTAAAGATGAGTTAACCTACGGCCAACAGACAGAAATCTCAGGTGGTACTGGTCAACAGGCGTTAGCAATGGATGTCGCTTCAAGTCTGGTATCAAGTCAACTTACAAAAACATTAGGAAAAGACCTGAGTATTGATATGATCGAAATAAAATCCCGTGATAACTGGCAAAATGCAACTTTTGTTGTTGGAAAATATATTACCAGCGATCTGTTTGTGAGCTATGAAAGAGATTTTGGTAACAGCACTGCAGATGAATTTACACCTGAGACCATTGTGGTTGAATATGAATTAACAAGAAAAATTTTTCTACAAATTTTGGAAGGAAATTCAAAGACAAAGGGTTTCGATTTTATTTTTAAAATTGAAAGATATTGACAACTAATTACACCGGCACCTCAGACGGAATAAATATCCTCAATTGCGGTTTTATATTTGTAAAATCACGAATCTGCTCCATAAATATAAGAATATCCGAAATCAACAATTATGACACCACTCCTTTGAATTTTAAAAATCTTGATTTAAATTGTTAAATAACATCTGTTCAAAAGTTTTGTAATTTCAGTTTCAGAAAAACATTAATATATTTTTTGAAAATATGAACTCATTTAGACTATTTGCGTTGATACATTGTAACTGATATCAATTAAGGAGAAATCATGATAAGAAAATTAAGCTTTATTGTCATTTTGCTTCTCTTCTTTGCCGGATGCGCCTCCAAAAAAGCACTAATTGGCACCGAAGTTACCACAAAGGTTAAACCTGTAAAACCTCTAAATACGGGTGTCCATTCACCAATCAATCTCGTGGTTAAGGCAAGCAATATTGCTGACTTTTCGCACAGCAATAAAAACTATTTTGAACTTTACATTAACACTAATCTTGTCCAGCCTAACAACAAAACCGACAACGCAACACAAAATTATAATTACAACCTGCAACTTCAGCCAGGTTATTATGAAGTTTATGGAATTTACTACTGGCACGGTGGATGGAGAGAGGAACAGACGAAGGTTTTTGCTACAGAATTAGTGCGAGTAGATCCAGACATGCGAACAATTCTTGAAGTTAAAATTCCAAAGGATTATCGGGGAATTGTAACTGAGAAACAATTATATTTCACCTATTCTTCCGAACCTCTGTACAGAATGAACTCTTTTTCGAACGAACCTGTAGCGGAAACACCGGTTCAAAATAACACTAAAAGCGAGAAAGTAAAATTACAGATCAATGCCGATCCGGAAAATTGTGATGTGATTATTGATGATGAAATGGTTGGTCAAACACCCATGACTGTATGGATTGACCGCAGCACAAGCCATGTTGTGCAGCTATCACACCCAAATTACAGGACAAAGATGCGGCTCATCGACAAGGAAGGCCTAGCAACCCGTGATAAGGTCATAATGCTCGAAAGGTTGGAACCCTTAGAAAGTATCTATTACTACAGACCATATGTTAGGGGCGAAAAAGAGCAGCCAAAGGCTGAACAACCAAGTAGTGATCCAGGAAAAGAACAATCTGGCCAAAGCGGTCAGGCTCAAAGTGACCAACCTGCACAAGGAAACGAACAATCTGGTGAACAGCCGGAAAATCAACAGGAGCCACAACCCCAGGCACAGGATGGTCAGCAATCAGGTGGAAACGAGGGTCAACAGCAAGTAAATTGACAGGGTGTGAAATTTCGGCAAATTGTATTTTGCGAATTTAAATCAAATCATTTCACCCATTCATGCAAAAATGCGGGATTCCATTCTAAGGTAGTATGTTGAATTCCGCTTTTTTTAAGGCATAAACTAAAACTAAATTTTTTACATCACTTCAGAATCCGGCAGGGTCTTTAACATATTTGTTATTTTTCAAAACTTCTCAGTTCCAGAAACGTAGTAGAAGGCGAAATTTCTGGCAAAAACCTCTTCTTCTCGAGGATGACTAAACGGTAGATATTCTGAATACTGGCTGTTAATTTTATTTGACATAGCATCAGAGTGAATTAGCGATATGCGGCAAAAATATCTTACCTATTCAGCATTTCTTTTATTGCTCTTCTCTTACTGTATTTTGGCGCAGTCCAAAATGGGAGTTCATGGAGCAATGATTTTGCCAGCCAGTTCAGGATTGAGAGAAATATCTCAATTGGGAGCAGGTGCCGGACTTCGTATAGACTTTATTCTAAACAAAAATGTCGTGAGCAGAATCGATGCCTCTATTTATCAATCCTTTGAGGAAAATATCGAAATTTTTGGAACACCATCAACCAGTACTGTACGAATTATTCCTCTGAGAGTGGGATTAAACTATTATTTAAACAGCAAAGGTTCAACATTTTACCTATCGGGAATGTTTGGCGCTTATAATCGAAAAATTGAAATAAGATCTGACCATGATTCTTCAACTGAAGAGAGGCAGGCGACTTCCGACACCAAAATGAGATTTGGCCTTGCTCCAGGATTGGGTATCCAAATTCCCATAAATAACAACACTTTAAGCCTGGATATTGGTATTCATTATGACATCTATTTTGAAGATACCCAGACGAATGCATTTTTCAACCTCAGTGTGGGAATACTGTTAGGTTTTGGAAATTTTTGATACCGGAAATCTAGGCATAAAGAAATTTTCGAAAAATCAAACTTCTTTTAGTAAGGTTGTATAGAATAATGTAACTGAGTCAGATGCATCTTAATAATTTTCGATTAAAATTTTTTTCACCTTTTGCGGAACTGAAATGCTTAATTAGCGTAAGTCATTTCTTCCAACTGACAGGAAATAAATTTTAATTGTTATTTGACTTTCCGAATTCAGTTATTAATTTCAGCGCTCAATTTATTCAAGAATAAATTTCATAAGCTTATAAAGAGTAATTTTCAATAAAGGAGAAATGATAAATGAGTACGAATAATCCCAATAGGTTCAGATTTAGACTTTTTAGTCTACTGGTGATATTACTTTTAGGAATTTCACTTATCGCCATTTCCTGTTACCCCGATGGAGGTCTAAATTCAATTACTGATTATGATGTGGTTGCCACCATTTTCGATAATGACGCAAATTTTTCAAAGAATAAAACATACTCAATGCCACCTTTTGTTGTGCACATCGTCAGTGCTGATAGTGTTGACACAGTGCAGACCGCATTAGATCGAACCATTTTATCTCGAATAGAATCCAACATGTCGAATTACGGGTACACGAAGGAAGTTCTGGATACTACGAACTGGCCTAACAATGCGACAGACGTTATAATATTACCCGCTACGACTACCACTACCTGGAGAGGTTATACATACTATCCCGGATGGGGAGGCTGGTGGGGAGGCTGGTGGGGTTATCCCCCAGGATGGGGTGGTTGGTATCCCGGCTATGCAGTCCCATACGAATACCAAACAGGATCGGTACTCGTTGAAATGGTAGATCCCAGAAAAGTAAATCAAGCAGAGAAAATAGTTGGCATAATCTGGAGTGGCGCTTTAAACGGATTATTAGGCGAAAGCAACCCAACAGCGAGGGTAACACAGGGGATTGATCAAATGTTTGCCCAATCTCAATACTTAAAGTCTAATTAGAACCGGAAAGCATTTCTGGTTTTTCGTTTGAATAAATAAAGAATGATTAAATTGAATTTTAGAATGGAGAAAATAAAGATGAAATACCTATTATTAGTTCTTCTGATTTTGTGTTTAAGTTTCGGAGCATCCGGTCAGGATTGGTTGAATGGTGTCACATACCAGATTTCTTTTCCGCTTTCAGATACAAAAGATTTTGCCAACAAAACCAGTTTCCGGGGTGTTGGTCTTGATTTCAGAAAATTTGTAAAACAGGATGTAACTGTTGGATTGGCCGCCGACTGGAATGTGTTTCATGAAGTAACAGACGAGATGATAGATTTAAACAAAGTAAATCCTGAACGCTATGGAAATGTATCAGGGACACAGAACAGGATTGTTAATGCATTCCCAATTCTTGCAACAGTTCACTACTATCTCGGACAGGATAATTTGTTTAACATTGGATTAGGCGTTGGTACTTATTATGTAAAAAACAGACTTGAAATTGGCGTAGTTGCTATTAACGACGACAACTGGCATTTTGGATTAGCGCCCGAAATCGGCTTTAAAAAATTAGTTGGTTATACTACTAATTTTTTTGTCAGTGCCAAGTATAATTACGCTTTTAAAGCTAATGAGACCCAACCTTCTTATGTTGCTTTAAAAGTTGGATTTTTGTGGGAAGTCCTGTAGTCAAGCTCTGTCAATTCTCATTATATTAAAGAGTCTCTCAATAATTTTGGAGAGACTCTCTTCCTTCAAAAAAATAGATGAACTGGTGGAATTTGTACATCCTACAATTCACTCTCGATCATAAACCGAACATGGTCTAAGGGATAGTCCTTCCTGATTAGTTCGATACCTGATTAATTTTTGATAATTGTAACAAAAATTAACTGATGCTCTTCTTTATCGTATTATTTTGCATAATTAAAGATTTGAATTACCAAGCTTCAAAAAGTGTAGTTAAATTTTAGAATAATAATAAAAACAATTGACTGATCGTTTGTCAAGTACATTAAAAATGAAAAAACTGTTAACAATCGTTGTTATTACCTTCCTATCTAATTTGATGATGGGTGAAAAGAATCCAGATGATTCATTTAAAACTAATACATCAAAAACGGATAAAATATTCCAATTTACCTGGGCAAATGACTTTCCGTTTCACACAGATTACTATTTTACCAATGGCGTTCAGTTTTCCTACTTTTCGCCTGTTTTTAAATACTCTCCTCTAAATTTTATTCTGCTTCCGAGTTCAAATATTGGCAAGGTATACTATGGTTTATCTTTCACACAAAGAATTTTTACTCCCGCTGATCTTAATTATACCAATATAAATAGTAACGACAGGCCTTTCTCTTCTTATCTGTTACTGGGAAGCAATAAGATATCCCTAAACCCCAAATCACGATATAAGCTTTCATCAGCTTTTTCTATTGGCCTGATTGGAAAACCGAGTGGTGGGCAATATTTTCAAAATTCAATCCATGATATTTTGCCTACTTCTCCGCACGTGTCCGGATGGAAAAATCAAATTGGGAATGATATTGCCCTTTCTTATTATGCAGAATTTGAAAAGGGGATCTTCCAATTTTCAGGATTTGAGTTAAATGGTTCTGTATTCAGCCAAATCGGTGTACCGCATAGTGAAATGGGAATAAACTCATATATACGTATTGGAAGATTTGAGGATTACTTTGCCAACCTAGGATTGAATCGGAAAATTAATTGGCAGGCTTTCCTATTCGCGGGAATATCGGGTAAAACAGTACTTTATAACGCCACACTCGAAGGAGGACTCTTTAATGAGAGCCAACAATTTACCCAGGATGCCATAAAACCCTTTGTTGTCGATTTCGTATCGGGATTTTCTGTTGTTCATCGAAATTTTAAGATTGAACTCGGTCAACATAGTCTCACACCTGAATTCAACGGCGGACTTTCCCACCGGTGGGCTTATTTAAGTGTTCATGTTGGATTATAACTTTCACAATATGGACACTGCTGCCATCCTATCAAATTTTCTAATTATCCCGAACATTTCTAAGTCAAATTGAAATTTACCTGCTTAATATTTATATTTAAGTATTGGTTTAAAAGAATCAACAGTTAACCAGCTATCAAGTTTTTTCTTTCCGGTTGAAATAGATAATCGAGAAATTTGACATTGAATATCCTTGAGCTTTGTACATCTTTTGATTTTGGTGGACTAGAAATCCACATGAAAGATTTTTCTCGCTGGTTGGCTCAAAAAAAAGAATGCAGGTTATTCTTAGGTGTTGCCTTAAATTCACGATTACATAATTCACTCAAGCAATTAAACACACCCACTATAGTTTTTCCAAAAAGAAGTGGCCGAATGCCTTTTCTCATGGCATTCAAACTAGCCCGTTTTATTCAATGCGAAAAAATTGATGTCGTGCATGTTCACTGGAAATTTGACCTACTGTTTGCCACACTTGCAAAGAAAATCTCGAAAAAATCTATTAGACTGGTTCACACAAGACAAATGAGTCTTCCCGGTAAAAAGCATGACCCATATCATAAATTTATCTATAATTCTCTGGACTGTTTAATTGCAATTACCGAAAAGATTGCCGATCAGGCCGGGAGAAATTTGCCGATGGAGGAAAGTAAAATTGAGCAGGTTTATTATGGTGTTGAGGCTCCGCGTGAAATTCCATCTTATATTACAAAGGAATTGAGAGAAAGATTCAGTATTAAGGGCAAATTTAATGTTTGTCTTTTTGGAAGGATTAGTGAATTTAAGGGGCAACATTTGCTGATAGAAGCCATAAATATCTTGGGCAATCAAGGTATAACTATAAATGCGATGATAATCGGAGATATTTTTGAAAGGAAGTATTTTGAAAGATTGAAAAATCAAATCGAGAGCAAAGGGCTAAACAATCAGATTCGTTTCTTAGAGTTTTACCAAAATCCGATGGAGTTAATGACCTGTTTTGATGCGCTGGTATTAACGACGAAGAGAGAAACTTTCGGTCTGGTTCTGGTCGAGGCAATGCATGCTGGCATTCCGGTAATAGGAAGTAATGAAGGTGGAGTACCTGAGATAATCAGTCATGAAGAAACCGGACTATTGTTTGAATCATGGAATGCGACCTCGCTCGCTAATGAAATAAAAAAATTAGCATTGGATAAAAGATTAAGAGAAAGGCTTGCAGAGAAAGGGAAAAAAATGGCCGCTCAAAAATTTGATGCCGAAACACAATATCAGAAGGTATATTCAATTCTCCAAAAGCTTAGCTAAGACCAATGCGAAATAGAAAGTATAAAGGGAAACTATCGGAAAACACGGGATGGATTTCCATACGAATTTGCACATCGATTTTTATTTGAAAACAAATAGGACCCCATAAACCTTTAGACATTTAGCATTGAATAATTCTTTTTTCGGAGATAAATTACAGTATGGGTCAAATATCCAAGCCACCGAAAGATGCAAAAAATAAATAGTCTATTATTGATTATTCTTTTAGGTATAATCTTTGCCTGTTCCACTACCTCGTATCGGCATGATTATGACAGAGACACAAATTTTGAAGAATACCGTTCCTTTTCCTTGTACGAAGCGAGGATTAAAAGAGATCCTCTTTCTGCAAATCCCTTCCTTAAGAAAAGATTTTTGAATGCTATTGCAAAAGAGCTCGGATCAAAAAGATATTTACAGAGCGAACAAGAAAACATTGATTTTGTGGTAGTGGTTCATGGTGGTGCAAAAGAAAAAATTCAAGTCATGGATTGGGGTGGATACTGGTATAATCCATGGTGGGGCTCCCATGGAAGAAGAGTTGATGTAAGCCGATATAAAGAGGGAACCCTGGTCATCGATATTGTTGATGCCGGCCGTAAAGAATTGGTCTGGCGGGGAATGGCTACTTCAATATTAGATGAAAAGAGCAGCATTGAAAAAGAACAAAAAAGAATTGAGGATATTGTGAAAAAAATCCTCGAACCTTTTCCACCCGGAGTCGAAAAATGATCCTGCCAATTTCACCCAAAATTAAGAATATATATAAAATAGTGGTATCATCTGTTTAGGAAACGAAGCCTTCCCTCGAAGCGAAAGAAAGATAATTTTCCACATTTGTCTACTGAATAGATCAAATATCTTTGATAAGACTGTTATTGGGAGAATTATCAATCATCTCAAAAAATGAGTCAAAAGTTTTTTTGAGTGTTTTTAGTTCCTCGGTATCATGTACGGGAATATTATCTGCACCCCTTTTTTCCAGAGAATCCACAATATAACCAATTGTGTACTGGTTAATATCTCTGGCGGGTTGATATGCCGTTTCCTGTTCATCTTCTGAATTTACCGTTGAGAGCAGACCAGTTTTGACAAATTCATATAAAATTTGATTAACAAGACGGATCGGTATCCCCAATTGATGGCTAATCTCTGCAGCAGTTAAAGCCTTCTCACCTCCCTCAAAATTTTTAACAATTCGATGGGCAATTAACAGTGAAAGCAATCGTTTGTTATACGAGCTGATCTTTAGGGATTCATATTCAAATTCAAATGTATCTACATTCTGTGCGGCAAAAGAAATTTCTGCCCCTAAAAGGACGATCATCCAGCTAAGCTGCAACCAAATCAGAAATAATGGCAAGGCGGCAAAACTTCCATAAATGGCATTATACTTTGCCACACCGATTTGAAGTGAAATATAAATCCACTGAGTCAGTTGATATAAGGTACCGGCGATCACCGCCGCAATAATTCCTGATTTTAGGTAAACCTTTGTATTGGGCATTACTAAATAGATAAAGGTAAATAATATCCAGATGATAAAATATGGGGAAAGATTAATAATAAAGAAGACGAACGGACTAATTACAGAAAGCGTTTGGGAATCCTCCGCCAACGTTGTTACCTGAGACTTAACATAAACGGTAATGCCACTTGATAAAATAAAGAAAATCGGAGCGATTAACATGATGGATATATAATCCGTAATCTTTCTAATGAAACTGCGCTGTTTTTTGATATTCCAGATATCATTTAAGGCAAGTTCTATATTTCCAAGTACTTTAATGACAGTCCAAAAAAGGAATATGATTCCTATACCGGCGATGATTCCTCCCTGAGTTTGTTCCAGAAGCGAATGGGCGTACTCAATTATCTGTGTCATCACTGTTCGATGCTCAGGGAAATTATTAAGCAGCTCGTTTTCCACCCGTCTATCATATCCAAATCCTTTTGCAAATGCAAAGATCATCGCAAGAACCGGAACGACAGAGAGTAGTGAATAATAGGTTAGTGCCGATGCTTTCAGAGCGCATTTGTCCTGATTGAATCCCCTCACCGATATGTATAATGTTCGAAGTAATCCGATCAAAAAGGCTCTGAGACCGGAGAGATCGCTTAAACGAATTTTCCAGATGTCCCTGGTAATGAATTTTATTACCGTTGTTATTATTTGCTGAATCTTATTCATGAGGTAGCTTTTTTGAATTTTAGGGGTTTAAATTAAAGTGGTCATCGAATAGAATCTAATTAGATATTATTTTGCCTTTTTGCTCGTTTGTTTAGTTTTATAGTTTACATCTGACTCGCCATCTTTTCCAATTATGGCATCTTTGACAGACTTTTCAATCGATTTAAAGTGTAAATCCCGCTGCGGAAAAGGAATCTCAACCCCTGCTTCATTTAGCGCATCATAAATTTTTACAGTGACCTCACTGCTTAGCTTTTTCCAGTTTTTCACATCACCGGTCCAGAATCGTAATTCAAAATTCAATGAACTATCGCCAAACCCTAAAAACAGACTGTCGGGCTCAGGAATGTTAAGAACATCCTGATGGTTGCGGGCAACTTCAGTAAGAATGTCCAATACTAATTTTGGATTTGTTCCATATTTTACGCCCACACTAATTTCGACGCGACGCAATCTATCCGAAAGTGTCCAATTGATCATATCATTCGAGATTAAGTTTCCATTTGGAACAATTACTTCTGCTCCTGTCCAGGTTCTTATAGTGCTGGATCTGATTCCAATCCGTTTCACTTCTCCCAACAGTTCACCTACCTCGATAGTATCCCCCACCTGTATTGGACGTTCAAACAACAATATCAGCCCTGAAATAAAATTGTTAACCACGTTTTGCAGACCAAAACCGATACCAACGCCAAGAGCCCCGGCAAGCAAGGCAAAGCGACTCCACTCGATACCTGCTGCAGATAAGGCAATTAAAAATCCAATAAAGATAATGAAATAGTGAAGCAATGTTGAAATCGTTCCCGGAACACCCCTGGGCAAACTGATACGGGAAAGAATATCCTCATCCAGCACAAACCGGATAAAGCGTGAGATTAAAATTGAAACCCATATGGTAATGCCAAATAATAATAAATCACCAGACGAAACAGAAAAATTCCCTATAGTCCATCGCCGGGTAAAAAATCCAACTAACCATTCAGTCATTGGCTCCCAAATTTCAAAATTATAAAATGTGCCATAGACCCAGAGCGCGGCCGAACCGATTTTAATTATATTTTCACCTTTTTTCTTGACTAGATCAGGATAATTCTTAATCATTCGCAATTTTTTACCAGTGCGACTTTTTACAACAAGTGAAAACAATTCATCCACTACCAAATATCCGGTATAAATAATAAGGGCTATATACGTACTCTCAAGAATCCCTTTTGTTAGCTGTTCCGAAAGAGTGGTATTACCAATAAGATTGGAAATGAGAGCGACAATCAGTAAAATAAATGCGATTTTTGATAGGTTTATTACGGTGCGCCCCCAGGTTCCTCCAGAGAGGCCGTGAACCGGACTTTCGGACCTTAACAACCATCCTAATCCGATGATTGAAACAGTAATGACCAGTAGAATAACCAATCGGTCTATAAGTGTGTACTCTGGGAGTATATCATGGAATTGCTGTAATAAATATATGGTTGCAAGCCCGTATAATGAACCCCTCATTTCCGTAGGTACTAATCCGGGAAGAATTCTTAAGAGAGGAATCAGTAAAATGATTTCAAAAAATTCACTTAGCATAATGGGCGGATGAGGATAAAACCAAATACCCCAAATAATGGAGAGTAGCAGGGCAACTGAAAATGGACGAGAGGCGATGTAATGCGTAGAATGTGGTATCTCCACCTCTCTCTCTGATCTTTTGATCCTTTTACTTGCATAAATGACCACAAGAAACAGAGCTAGAAATACAAACAGATGAAGCAAAAAATTCCTTTGGAAAATATTAAAATAATTCTTTAAACTCAGATAATGTGCTTGCCAAGACTCTTGAATTTGATTTAGCACCGATCTTTCATCATCCTTTTTCAAAAGAGCCATCCAAATTGGGGAAGCATCAAGAGCAAGCCACTGCCTATTAAGGATCCTTCTTGCTTCATTGGTCCTTGCTAACATTACCCCAACACCGGTTTCCTCTGCAGAAAGACGGTTTTGAATAATAAGTAAAGCATTTTGCCTTTCCTTTAATGATCTATCAACCGAGTCGACATCGTTCAGCAAATCATCTATTCGTTTTCGCAGAACATCCGGAATTTCCTTCTCAGAAGCTTCATCCCGAGTCATTTTCCATTGCTCATTTAGCATTTTAAGTTCATCGTGATAAAAGGACAATTTCTCCGAATGTCCTCTCAGTGTTGCTCCCCACTGAGATAGGATGGTTTTGTACCGCAGCAAATTCTGATGATTATTTTCAATATTTCTATATTTTGAGGATAAAATTTCATCTATTGATGACTTGTTAATTGACTTGTCAATCTCCATTTTTAATGTTGAAAATTTCTCCTGTATTTCAGTTATATCCGGATCGGGCTTTAAATCTGCAGTTATTTCCAACAATCTTGTCGAGGTTTCTTCGGCTTTTTGAGCAATCTCGGAGGTGGGAACAGCGGTGATGATAGCTGTTTGATGTTCAATTTGACTATCTTGTGTTTCTTTTTCTTGTACTTTAGGAAGATGAAGATTTTGCGCAAAAATAGGATATGCAATACTAGTTGAAATTACAAAAAAATATAAAATTACTGTAATCAAGGGGGCAGTAATCCCTTCATAAAACTTACATCGATTTTCGCAATTTTTAATGAACATTGATTCTCCTGTTAATTGCCTGAATGATAAATCTGAAGAAGAGGCATAATGACAAAAAAAGTTACAATATTTTTAAAGAATTGCCAAACGTATTTATTTGAGCCAGTCTGTATTAAAAATAAGCTTTCCATCTTAATTTATAGGTTCACACTCATGATAAAATCATTGAAGTAATGGCGAATTAAGTCAAAATAGAGAATAATTTTTTGTGCTCAAAAAAATGGCTTGACAAAAATTATACACTTGGTTAGATTAATCCGCGGCTTTAATAAATAAAATAGAGAAGAAATGCGTTTTAATCTTTCCACTCTAAATAAGAATTTCTGGCGAGTTTGGTGGTGGTTTACCAACCATTCAGAGGTGGAGAGATATTGCCCATGAAGTAACTAATTTTACACTCTTTAAATATGTAGAAATCCCACCTCGACCACCGGGGTGGGATTTTTTTTTGCTTTGATTCCGGAAAGGATGGCAGACTATGCAACCAATCACATTTTCTGAATTTCAACAACAGGCAATGCACGGAAATGTAATCCCGGTGGCTGAATCATTTCTTGCCGATTTGCTGACTCCAGTCGGGGCCTTTTTAAAATTGTGCGGATCTAATGGCCACGGCTTTTTGCTGGAGTCGGTTGAGGGTGGGGAGAAACTAGCCCGCTATTCATTCATTGGCTTTCGCCCCAAAAAAAATATTCACTTTGATGGCACCGCAATAGAGGTCACAACCCTTTCTGAATCAAAAAACCTGAAAACAAATATTTTTGACTTTCTTAACAACCAAATTGAAAAATATAAACCGGTTCCTAACCCAGAACTCCCCAGGTTTTGCGGTGGAATGGTTGGTTACTTTGGATATGATCTGGTGCATTCGATTGAAAAGTTACCTGGCAATAATCTCTCAACAGCGGAAGACCCGGTGGTTAGTTTGGGACTTTACGATACAATTATTGCATTTGATCATATCCGGCACCAAATCATAATCATAGCCAACGCCCTCTTAAATGAAGGGGAAGATTTGCGGAAATCCTACACAGATGCCCTGCATCGTATCGAAGAGGCGAAAAAGGCATTACATTCTCCTTCATCACTACCCGAAATAAAGGAAAACGGGCATGCCAGTGTTAAATCAAATTTTAGTGAAATGGAGTTCATAAACGCGGTCAAAACAGCCAAATCATACATCAAATCCGGTGACATATTTCAAGTGGTGCTATCTCAACAATTTCAGAGGACCGTCAGTGCCGATCCATTTCAGATATACCGGGCATTGCGGATAATAAATCCCTCCCCGTACCTTTATTTTCTCAGAGAGGGGAATCGTTCTGTCATCGGTTCGAGTCCAGAGCTGCTGGTCCGGGTGGAAAACGGAGAGGTAGTTGTCCGTCCAATTGCCGGAACACGAAGCCGTGGCAGAACTTCTCAGGAGGACGAACAGTTGGCAAAAGAACTATTAGCAGATGAAAAAGAACTTGCAGAACATTCCATGCTGCTCGATTTGGGGCGGAATGATGTTGGAAAAGTTTCAGAATATGGTACGGTAAACATCTCTGAAAAAATGGCCATCGAAAAGTACAGCCATGTTATGCATATCGTTTCGGAAGTGAGGGGCAGACTACGTGCCGGTATGAATGCTTTGGATGCCCTGAAAGCGAGTTTTCCCGCCGGAACAGTTTCCGGTGCGCCAAAGGTTCGTGCCATGGAAATTATCGATGAACTGGAACCTACAAATCGAGACCTCTATGCCGGTGCCTTGGGCTATATCGATTTTTCAGGCAATATTGACACCTGTATTACAATTCGCACACTGGAGGTAAAAAACAAAACCGCCTATTTTCAAGCTGGTGCCGGGATTGTTGCGGATTCAATTCCTGAACGTGAGTATATGGAAACGATTCACAAATCTAATGCATTGAGAGCTGCCATTGCCTTGGCTGAGGGAGGATTGTCGCTAAAATAAATACATACCAAAGAAATCTTCTTCCATTGAAAAAAGATCAGGAGTAATAAAAATGAAAATACTGACAATTGACAATTTTGATAGCTTTACTTATAACCTGGTCCAATATCTAGGTGAAATGCAAATCAATGTTGAAGTTTACAGAAATAATGCTATAAACCTTCAGAATATTCAGGAAATGAATCCGGACGGAATTGTAATCTCACCGGGGCCGGGCAGGCCAGATAATGCCGGAATTTGCCTTTCACTAATTAGAGAATACGCAGGAGTATTTCCCATAATGGGTGTTTGTCTAGGGCACCAGGCAATAGCACAAGCTTTTGGGGGATTGATTGTTGAGGCCGAAGAACTCATGCACGGAAAAACATCCGATATTTATCATGAAGATGAAGAACTGTACAAAGATTTGCCCAATCCATTCCGGGCCGCACGCTATCACTCGTTAATTGTTGACAAAAACTCCCTGCCGGATTGTTTAAAGATAAACGCCAAAACAGAATCAGGCATAATTATGGGACTGACCCATCGGGAATGGCCTGTCTGGGGAGTCCAATTTCATCCTGAGTCGTTCCTGACCGCATACGGTAAACAGTTACTGACAAATTTCATTAGCGCTGTCGAAAAATGTCGAAGCCTAATTAAACAAGCAAATGTTTCATAACAGAAACGTTTTCAAATAATTTGGAATTAAATAAAAAGTTTTAGTCGTGAGGTGAAAAATGATCCGTGAAGCACTTCAAAAAGTAATGGAACGGACTGATCTGACCCGGCAGGAAGCATTTTTGGTAATGGAGTTCATCATGGATGGCAAAGCAACTTCTGCACAAATAGCTGCTTTTTTGATTGCAATGAAAATGAAAGGGGAAACCTCGCAGGAAATCGTCGGCTTTGCGGCTTCCATGCGTGGCAAGGCCCAGAAAGTTCACACAAACGGATACACTAACACTGTGGATGTGGTGGGAACAGGAGGCGACGGGAGCCATACTTTCAATATTTCCACGGTAGCAGCATTTGTGGTTGCCGGATGTGGTATTCCGGTGGCAAAGCATGGCAATCGATCGGTTTCCAGCAAATGTGGCAGCGCGGATGTTCTTGCTGCACTGGGGATCAACTTAAATCTAAATGCCGATCAACTGTCAAGTTGTTTGAGGAAAACCGGAATCGCATTTCTATTTGCGCCCGTTCTTCACCCGGCCATGAAACAGGCCGTCTCTCCTCGTAAGGAAATTGGTGTGCGAACGTTTTTCAATATTCTTGGACCAATTACCAATCCGGCAGGCGTCAAACGGCAGCTGATTGGTGTATTCAATCTGGAGACTGCCAGACTGCTCGCCGATGTTTTAAGGCAACTGGAAGCGGAGCATGTGCTACTGGTTCATAGTGAAGATGGGTTGGATGAAATTTCATTGAAAACAAAAACAAATGTGATAGAGCTTCAAAATGGAAATATTAACGAATATCAGATATATCCTGCAGATTTTGGACTTAAACCGGCATTAAACGGAATCGCGGGAGGTGATGCAGAACATAACGCAATAATTGCCAATCAAATACTGCAAGGTCAAAAGGGGCCTTCGAGGGACGTGGTTGTGATGAACGCAGCAGCAGGAATTTATGTGGCCGGGGAAACCTCCAATTTTAAAGAAGCTGCCCGATTGGCAATGGACAGTCTGGATTCCGGAGCAGCCTTCCTTAAACTTAAAGCAATGCGGGAGTTTTCCAGACAATTTGAGTAAAAGTAATTATGCCCTTCGCTCAGCACATGGTGAAAATTCTCTGTTTTTTGAACAGCCTGTTTATCTCCATATAATTTCAGTTTGCTCGGTAAAGGACATAATCATATAACTAAATTCCAAAGTAAAATTCCATTATGAACTTTTTAGAGAAAATTATCTCCGCAAAAAGAGAAGAGGTCCGAGAGAAAAAATCCATCCTGCCGGAATCCGAACTAAGCCGGTCGATTCAGAAGACAACCCCGCCACTCTCACTCAGGAATGCTATTCAAAATGCACGGGGAACAGCAATCATTGCTGAGATGAAACGAGCTTCCCCTTCTGAAGGAATAATTCGCGAACATTATAATCCAGTTCAAATTGCCCTTTCCTACGCTCAGAACGGAGCAGCAGCGATGTCAGTTCTTACGGATGAAAACCATTTCCAGGGATCCCTGGCACATATTGCTCAAATACGAGCAGAAATCGATATTCCCATTCTTCGAAAAGATTTTATCATCGATTCATACCAGATTTCTGAGGCTCGGGTGCACGGGGCAGATGCGATATTATTGATAGCCGCTGCACTACATCCGATTCACCTTAAAGATCTTTTAAGCGCAGCCCATGCACTTAATATTGACGTTCTTATTGAGGTGCATAACCAGCACGAATTAGAAACAGCACTTGAAACGGGGGGGACCCTTATTGGAATTAATAACCGTGATTTGGAATCATTCAAGGTTGATTTGGCTACCACGGAACATCTGGCTCCGCGGTTACCTGATGGCGTCTCCGTCGTTGCAGAAAGCGGAATCCACACCATAGATGATGCCTGCCGCATGCATAAAGCCGGTGCGGATGCACTTTTAATCGGAACTCAATTTATGAGACAGCCTTCCCCGGGCAAAGCGTTGGCAAGATTTAGAGAGGAGTTTGAAAGATGCTTCGTGTGAAAATATGCGGGATTCAGCATGTCGAAGATGCCCTCCTCGCTGCTGAGCAAGGAGCAGATGCAATCGGATTTATATTTTATGCGAAAAGCCCCCGATATGTCACCCCGGAACAGGCAAATCAAATCTCTGCTCAATTACCTCCTCATGTTTCACGAGTTGGAGTGTTTGTCAATCCGGAAGAATCAGAACTCAGAGCCATCCAATCGGAAGTTAAACTTGATGCTATCCAAATTCACGGACTACCCGCTGTCAAAAAATATCGTGCACTCAACGGTTCGGCTTTTATTCTTGCAATTGCTGTATCTGAGATTTCTATTCAAGAAACTTTAGAATCGTATAGGCAACATTCGGATGCTATTTTATGCGACACCCACCACCCAAATCTTTTTGGAGGAACCGGTAAATCATTTGATTGGAGGATCGCTAAAGACCTTACCAGTAAATATCGCATCGTAATTGCCGGTGGATTGAATCCCGAGAACGTCGCCCGTGCGGTGGATGCGGTAAATCCCTATGCTGTGGATATCAACAGTGGAGTTGAGGTGTATCCCGGGAAAAAAGATCCCATAAAAATAAAACAGATATTTAAAAAATTGAGGAAATACAGAATTGACTGGAAACAGGAAAGAGAACCGCTTTTCCCGCTGGCCTGATAAGAACGGTAAATTTGGGCGATTTGGCGGCAAATTCGTGCCAGAAATATTAATGCCCGCCATCTCAGAATTGGAAAGGGCTTATCATCTAGCCCAAGATGACTCATATTTTAAAGATGAATTTCATTATTATCTCAGAGAATTTGCCGGGCGACCTACCCCGCTGATGCTGGCTGACAAGTTTTCTGCCGAAACGGGAGCAGCAACCATTTACCTGAAACGGGAGGATCTCAATCACACCGGCGCCCATAAAATAAATAATGCCATTGGACAACTGCTGCTGGCGAAGCGAATGGGGAAAAAACGAATAATAGCAGAAACCGGAGCCGGACAGCATGGTGTGGCAACCGCGGCAGCTGCGGCGAAACTTGGGTTGGAGTGCCATGTTTATATGGGAGAAGAGGATATCCGCAGACAGCGGCTAAATGTATTCCGCATGAAACTGCTAGGAGCTGAGGTAATTCCTGTCAAAGGTGGCAGCGCTACTCTTAAGGATGCCATTAACGAGGCGATCCGGGATTGGGTAACCAATGTTCAGAACACTTTTTATTGTATTGGTTCGGTGGTGGGTCCGCACCCCTACCCGATGATGGTGCGGGATTTTCAATCAATCATTGGTAAGGAAACAAAAACGCAATTTAAAGAAAGAACCGGAAAGCTGCCCGATGCTATCATTGCATGCGTGGGAGGGGGATCAAACGCAATCGGCATCTTTTATCCATTTTTACATGAAAACAACGTCAGGCTCATTGGCGTTGAAGCCGGTGGAAGAGGGGGCGAAATCGGTGATCACGCTGCAACCATTAGAAGTGGTTCACCGGGGATTCTTCATGGAATGCTGACCTATCTTCTTCAAAATAAAGAAGGTCAAGTTAGTGATGTGCACTCCATTTCCGCCGGATTAGATTATCCGGCGATTGGACCGGAACATGCCATGCTGCATGAAAATAACCGGGTTTTATATCACTCGGTCTCCGATGACGAAGCAGTTCAGGCAATGGGTTTACTGGCACAAACGGAGGGGATTATTCCGGCACTGGAAACTGCCCACGCGGTAGCCTTTGCAGCCAAACATGCACACCAGTCTTCCGGAGACCAATCAATCGTGATTTGCCTATCGGGCAGAGGGGATAAAGATATGGCAGAAGTTTCGGCTATATATGAGGAAAAGGGATTAGCGTGAACAATCTAAAATCATACCTGGATGATAAGATAAATAATGGCGAAAAAATTCTTTCCATCTACCTGACCGCCGGATTCCCGATAATCGATGCCACAATTCCCCTCCTGGAAACCATTGCCGAGGCAGGGGCAGATGTCATTGAGGTTGGGGTGCCGTTCACAGATCCGCTGGCCGATGGTTCCACTATCCAGCATGCCTCGCAAATAGCACTTAAAAATGATATTTCGCTCAACAAAATTTTTGAAATTGTTTCTGATTTTAAAACCACTCACGATATCCCGGTTCTAATGATGGGATACTCTAATCCTTTTCTGCAGTTCGGGTGGGAAAGTCTTGCGAGGAGCGCAAAAGAAAGTCGAACAAGCGGATTCATCATTCCGGATTTGCCGCCTGAGGAGAGTGATCCAATAAAATTATACCTTCTGCAAGAGGGGATCGAGCTAATCTACCTGGCGGCCCCCAATAGCCCGCCGGAGCGACTCCGCCAAATCGATCAGTCAAGTACAGCCTTTATTTATGCAGTTTCGTTAACCGGCGTAACCGGAGCCAGAGACACTCTTCCGGATGAAACACGCGATTTTTTGATCAGATTACGCCAAATTAGCAAAAAAAACATTCTGGTGGGATTTGGAATTTCAAATACCACCACTACAAAAAATATAATTCAGTACTGTGATGGGATTATTATTGGCAGTGCTATTACTAAGTTGATCCAAAATAGCCATAATCTGGAAGCTGCAAAAAAGCGAGTATTTGATTTTATATCAGAAGTCAAATACTCGCTAAATATTTATATTGAGTGATTGAATGAAGCTTTCGTATAAAACGGTTGGCGCAAAGAAAGACCAATTGAATATGCAGACGGTAGTCTATCCCGTTTATTCTACGCTGACGGTAAATTCCTTACTGGCCAGAATCTCCCCATCGGCAGAGACAACATCAACCCGCCAACTTCCTGCCCATTCAGGGATGATCTTCTTTGAGCTCCAGGTTCGCCAATTCTCAGATTTTACCGAGAGATCCACCTTAGCTTTTTCTTCATCGCCCATGTACCACACGTGTGAAACAGAGGTTTCTCCCTCTGCACCAACAAGTTTTGTAAAACAATACAGTTCTTCAAGAGTGGCAGAAAATGTTGTATCCGCTCCGGTTGGCTGGCGATCTTCAACAGCTGAACAGATTTCCATATTCTCAACCTTTAATTGTTGAGTATCCTGAGCAAAGGCCACTGCCGTGAAAACGACCCAAAATATGAAGAGTGCAATAATTGATAGTTTGAACATATATCCTCCTAATTCTAATTTGCGCCAAACTTAACAGAAGAAAAATCCAAGATCAAGTACTGCTGAAAAAATGATTATCAAAATCCACTAAATTGCGCTCTCGAATCACAGAGCAATTTTTCAATTTGGGTCTGTGTCGTTTTACTTCAAAATTAACGAAGTTCTTGAATGAACTCCGGAAATTGAGGAGAAAGAACGTAAAATCTCTGCATTAAAGAGTAGAGAGAAAATCAAGCACGATTTGGTTAAATTCAGCGGGATTTTCCATGTTGGGCATATGGCCTACATTATCCATTATGACTCTCTGTGAACCATCAATGTCCCGTTCCAATATTGAGGAAACCGTTTTCACATCGGTCATATCGAGATTTCCAACAACAATTAAAGCGGGAATCTCAAGACGAAACGATCTTGCCAGGGCAGACGGATCGAGGCTTTTTGCGATGCTTTGCGGATTTCGATGTTGAAGATTTTCCCGGACAATCACCCCAATCTTTTCCCGGACAGCCGGATCCACTCCGCCGGAATTTCGTTGGGGGCCATCAACCCATATTTTTTTGAACATTTCAATCACTAGTTCAAGATTCCCCTCCTGATAAGCCAGGCCTAACCGCCCGGCCTCTTCAAGGTAGTCCATTTCACGAAATTCATACCCGGATGCTTTCGGGGAAACCAAGACGAGGGCTTTAACCCTTTCAGGATATTCCAAAGCAAAATCAATTGCAACCGATGCCCCGAATGATAAGCCGACCAGTACGGCTTTGTCGACGCTCAATCCTTTGATCAGTTTGAGTAAATCCTCGTGGTGAGAAAATGTATCCGGGACACTGAGTGAGAGACCATGACCACGCAGATCATAACGAATGATTCGAAAATCCCTCGCAAACCTCTCAAATTGATCATCCCAAATGGTGTGATTTAATAGGGTGGGATGAAGCAGGATAGCCGGCTGGCCGGTACCCGCTTCCTGGTAATACAGTTTTGTCTTCCCAACCGACACATAACCGGTCTTCAATTTTGTTTTCTTTTTCCCGACCGTTCTATCCTGCTTTTCGGAACAGCCAAAAAAGAATGCAAAGACAGATGTAAGAACGAGATATCTTATTGCTATACATTTCATTTTTATGATGCCAATCACCTGAAAAATTCAACTGATCTTCTATGGTCTTTGCGAGGGCAGTTTTCAGCCGAAGCAATCTCAATTGCCAAGAAACAGATTGCCACATTCCGATTCCGATAAATCGGTCTATGACTCAACTCATTGAGAGTTCGCAATGACCATTTCTCTTTCTAAAACGATATTTGATAAATCTGAAATTAATTCAAAGTAACAAACAAGAACATTGATGTTATTTTACAAAAGTTTAGAGTTTTTATTAAAAATCTCATTTTTTATTTATTCATCCCTGTGTACACTCTCGGGGGAAAATGCCGGCAGGCAAACCGCAATATATTCTGCTCCCTCTTCAGCGGGCGTGCTGTACCGCACCCATTCTCCTGCCTTTGCAATAACTGCCTGTCCGGAGTGCACCTCAAGCGTTTCACCCTTTGTTTCTACTTTTAACATTCCCCGCAACACAATTGTGTACTCATCAAAGTCGGGTGTCTGTCCCGGTTCTTCCCATCCGGAGGGGCTTTTCATTTTGGCTATGCTTAATCCGGAATCCTTGGAATTTACCCTCCCGATAAACTCTTCAATGAGTTTTGGTTTATTTCCGGCGGATTTTATCACAGATGGAGTTTTTAGAACAACTGCCATTGTTTCTCTCCTTATTCACATTCGCAGCATGACAAATCATATTTCTACACTACACCAAAAATTACAGAAAAAACAAATATAATAATAAAACCCAGCTATTTCTACCATCCGAACCAATTAGTTTCTAAGCACTTAGTCAATAGCACAATATTTTATTTATCAATCCTTCACTCTATTATTTCGATCGTTTCCACCAGAGAAGAATCATAATTCAGATAAGATTGATATTCCCACACTTTATTGCATATCAGCGGAGTCCGGGGGCGGTGGTAACACCACAGATGCATGATCTATAATATAGACCCATTTCCCATCCCGTTTTGCTTTTACATCGCTGTATCGTCCGATCAGTGTCATGACCTCTCCTCCGGGCATCGTCATTTGAATGCGCCATGTTCCCCATCCCAATACAACACCGCCAACTGCTTTATTATTCATTTCCGTCAACTCGAGTTTAGCGCCCTTCATTTGTTTAAATGTTTCTTCTGCAGCAACTTTAACATTTTGCCATCCTCTTAGCACCAGGGCATCCGGTGGATAAGAAACAAGTTCAGGGCTGTTCCAATAAGTATCCATTAGCGCATCAACATCGCCGTTATTATACGCTTCTAAAAAACGCTGATCCAGTTCTTTAGCTGCTGTTACCATTTGTCCCGGATCTTCACCTCGTGGCGCACAACTGTTTAAAAGCGAGATCAACACAAAGAACAAAACGAATTTTGGGGTATGTTTCATAACTCGACTCCTTTTAATTTAATGGTCATTGAAAAATTTTTGAAAAACACAACCTTTTCAAGTGCATTCTGATCATTAATTTAGTATCAACAGTCTCTTGCTGGGAGTTGTTAATTCGATAATTCTTGCGATCCCGCTGTGAAGTTAATTTTACTTAAGGGATGTAATTATATGGCCAAACAATTTTAGCCAAAAGAATATATTAAAAAAATACTTTTTTTGAATAACATATTGTTCAATATCCGAAGTTATCGAGCCCGCAGATAACTCCGTCAATATGCTGGAAATCTTTCTTGGATGGGAACGATATCATTCCCTGATTTTACTTTAAAATGAGCGATAGGCCTTCAATGAAAAATTTCTTTCAAAATTATGGTTGAAACTCGTCTCCGAAATATTTATTATAAAATAGCTAATTTCAATTATGAAGTATGATCCGAGATGTAAAATAACCGATTTTTGAATTTTAAAATGAAGTGAGGTATAAAAATGAGCACGAGAGAATTTTTTCTAGCGAAAGTGAATCAGATAAAGAACGGTGAAATGAAAATGTTCAAAGTTGATGAAACGGAAATATTAGTAGTGAAAATTCAGGATAAATTTTTTGCTGTCGGAGCCCATTGTACTCATTATGGCGCTCCACTGGAAGAAGGCGTGTTAAGCGACGATAGAGTCGTTTGTCCCTGGCACCATGCCTGTTTTCATGCGAAAACAGGCAATTTGCTGGAACCCCCCGCCAGGGATGCACTACCAGGTTACGAGCTCAGAATTGATGGGGAGGATATCTACGTACTAGTACCTCAGGAAAGAGACTCCCATAGAACACCTGAATTGGCCCGGCAAGATCTCAGCAGAGATTCCCGGACTTTTGCCATTTTAGGGGCAGGTGCTGCGGGATATGCCGCTGCCCAGGCGTTACGGGAAGATGGATTTCAAGGACGTATTGTTATGATTACCCATGAAAAACGCAATCCCTACGACCGCCCTAATTTGAGCAAAGAATATCTTCAGGGTGAGGCTGAGGAAGAATGGATGCCTTTGAGGCCGGCGGAGTTTTTTCAGGAAAATCATATCGAGCTGCTGTTCGAAAGAAGAGTGAAATCAGTTCTGGTGGAGGACAAAAAAATAGGCTTCAGCGACAACGAAACACTAAGCTACGATAAAATACTCCTGGCAACGGGTGGAATTGCACGGACCCTTTCTCTCCCCGGATCGGGCTTAGATAACATCTTTACTCTGCGGAGTTTTGAAGATTCTGACCGCATCATTGCAGCCAGTGAAAACGCATCAAAAGTTGTAATTGTAGGCGCCAGCTTCATCGGGCTCGAGACAGCTCATAGCCTGCGACACAGAAAGCTGGATGTAACGGTCGTTGCACCGGAATCAAGTCCGTTTGAATATGTGTTTGGTAAAGAAATTGGGGAGTGGTTCCGCACGCTTCATGAATCGAATGGAGTAGAGTTTAGGCTTGGACAGTCATTAGACAAGTTCGAGGGCGATGGAGTTGTGAAGTCGGTTGTTCTTAAAAACGGCGAAAAACTGGAAGCGGATTTGGTGGTGGTGGGAATTGGTGTATCCCCTGCTACTGATTTTTTGGAAGGCATCGATCTGGAAGCGGACGGCAGTGTGAATGTCGACCAATACTTTCAGGCAGCCCATGATGTATATGCCGCCGGGGATATTGCCACTTTTCCCTACTGGTACTCCGGTTCAGATATCCGAATCGAACACTGGCGCACCGCGGAACAGTTGGGAAGAATCGCTGCTCACACTATGGCTGGTAAAAAAACAGCATATAAAAGTATCCCCTTTTTCTGGACTGGTCAGGCAGGAATCAATTTCCGGTATGTGGGTTTTGCGAAAAAATGGGATGAAATCATTGTAAACGGAAAAATTGCCGATAAAAAATTTATTGCCTATTACGTTAAGGATAATGAAGTTCATGCCGCAGCGAGCTGCAATCGCGATAAAGAAATGGCTGCGATAGAAGAGCTAATGCGATTGAAAAAAATGCCCATGCCGGAAAAACTAAAAAGCGGATCAGTCGATTTGGTTTCACTGCTTGGAGAGTAGTTTCACCATTACCTGCCACCCTGAACCAGGTTCTTGATGAGTCGCATGGACAGGATCTGTTTTGGTTACCAATGCCAATCGATGCTGAAACAGGCATGATGACGCCGATGGGTGTTTGCGAGGAGTCCCTGTACTCAGGATGACGATGCAATCCTCCTTGTGATGAAAACGAGATTGCTTCTCTACGAGACCGTGGGTCACTACGTTCGCAATGACTGTTCATGCGACATATAGAGTAAATTTATATCTATTAGGCGTCCTGTGCTTGCATCCCTCTCACAGACAGGCCTCAAGATCTAAAAATCAGATGCTGAGACAAGCTCAGGCTGACAACGCCTTTACACTAATCCGTCTTTAAGAAGGTGCCCTGATTCAGTTCCCGGAATGCCTGCTGCAGCTCCTCCTGTGTATTCATGACAATCGGGCCGTACCAGGCGACAGGCTCCCTTAGCGGTTTCCCTGAAACGAGCAGGAAGCGGATTCCTTCTTCCCCCGCCTGCACGGTAACTTCATCGCCGCGGCCAAAAAGAATCAGCGAGCGACTGTCCGCTTCCTCGGCAGGGGAGGAATCCAGCAGCCATCCGGCACCTTCGGTTGGCACCGCGAGCGGACCGGATGCATTGCAGAACTTTCCCGATCCGGCGAAGACGTATGCAAATGCCTGCCGCTTTGTCTCAACCGGGAGAGTCTTCTGCTTTCCCGGCGGTATCCATGCATCGATGTAGACCGGGTCAGCCGCAATTCCATCCACCGGACCTGTCTTCCCCCAGAAGCTGCCGCACACTACCCGGACATGCGTCCCGTCGTCATCGGTTATTTCCGGTATATCTCCCGACTTCACTTCCTGATAGCGCGGCGGGTTCATTTTGAGTGACGAAGGAAGGTTGGCCCATAACTGAAACCCGTGCACCCTGCCCTTCTCGTCTCCTTTGGGCATTTCCTGGTGAATGATACCGCTCCCGGCGGTCATCCACTGGATGTCGCCGGCAGAAATGATCCCGCTGTTGCCGAGGCTGTCGCCGTGTTCCACTGTTCCAGCGAGCACGTAGGTAATGGTTTCGATGCCGCGGTGCGGATGCCAGGGGAAGCCCGCGAGATAGTCCTCCGAGCGCTCATTGCTGAGATCGTCCAGCAGAAGAAACGGGTCAAACTCGGATGGATCACCAAATCCGAAGGCGCGGCGGAGATGAACACCGGCGCCCTCGAGGGTCGGTTTGGCTTTAACGAGTCGTTTAACAGGACGGATGGACATGGGATGCTCCTATTTTAATAAAGCGATCGACAAATGTATTGTGCGTTTAATTTCTTACTTTTGCAAGCATCAATTGAGCCAGGGAAACAGCAAAAGGTAAAGCAGAGGCTTGACCCGTTTTGTAACCTTTCAGCCTTCTGATATCCCATTTCGCGCCTTCAAATTCATCGGCAGTTGGCTTTTTAATATCATACATCAAATAATATTCCTGATTCGGATCTGGGTAATCTAATTCAAGCAGTTTTGCCTTAGAGAACACCCTGGGACCTCTTTTTATAATTTTCCAAATATCCCCTGTAATAAGCTGGCCTTGCCCGTGGAGCAGAAGATAAGCCGCTCCAGCCTCTTCCGGACTTAATCTTAGAGATCCGCGGTCACTGCTAGCCCGAGCGTTGTACATGCCATTTTTATTAATCCATTCGAAATGCACCCCGCTCTTACAAAAGCCTATAAGCACACTAACTTCTTCAGGCGGAATAAATCGCGTATCACCACTGTATTCCGGTATTGGTTCTTTTATTTTAAGAACGCTCTTGTTTTCATGAATTTTAAAAGTATGAAAAGTCATGCGTTCATGTTGAGAAGTCCGGTTCAGAAAATGCTCTAGAATATCAAGAATAAATTGCCTTAGTTCCAAAACTCCGCTGTTTTGTCTACTCGGGCGTATTGGAAAAGCTCCTAATCCTGGAATAATTTCATGAAATCCGGTTTTTACGAACGGCTCGGTACCCGGGTAAAGGACATAAGCGCCACCGGTCCTTCTGACAGCATCCTTATAAGCATGCATCTTAAGAAGGTCAGCTCGTTTATAGGTTCCCCGCCTTTGGCCGAGTTTTTCCTCTTCCAGATTCTCCTCCGCTTCTCCAAATAATTCAGATAAATCATTCACTTTGTACTTGGCATCAAAATGAATATGAACAATTAACTCCTGTTCCTCCGCTTGTGACTCAGTAAATCCTATCGGCCAAATACTTAGGGTATAGTCGGGACGCATCGTTCTTGTCCAGCTCCCGGCAGAAGGATAACTCTTCTCGCCTGAAAAGGTTTTATTATAATTAAATACGATATTAAGTTTTCTGCTGCCGCTGTCATACACACCTTGAAAGGGTGTGTATCGACCTGATTTCAGTTTCAACCCTATTCCATCTGGAGTTGGTTCGAGCAGATTATCTGTGGAATCAGGGCTTATTTTGAAGATCTCGCTAAAAAGCTCCAGAATTCTGAAGAACAGCCAGTACTCATACAGCATTGCGACATCCCGTTTTCCGGCCTCATAGACATCCTCTCCTCCCCTCCAAATAAGCCTGGCCGCCAGATCAAAAATCAGCCAGACTCTGAGAATCTCCCGATACCCTTCTTTTCTCTGCAGCACGGGACTGTTAAGGGGCAGAGTTTCCGGTTTGGAGATTTCTTTAAACAGAGAGTGACCCAGCACGCTTTCCAGCATTTCCTCCAGATGAAGCGCCTCCTTGTAGGCCCGGGTATTGTCCTCAAATCTATGTCTGATATTGCTGCAGAAATGATAAAAAACAGTGAGCGCATATTTGACAAATCTGTTCTCCGGTGTATCTGCTGTTTCGTTCTTTTTTGAAACGACCAGTTTTTCCGGGAAAGTACTAATCCTGGAAGAAAGAGAATGGCCCGCCGGAATATCAGTGCGTCTTCTGCACGAGGCAATTTGACGCATGACTGAGCGGCGGATATGCTTAACTGCCCTGATGTCGGTCTCTTCTTCAAAAATCTTCCATGCAGTAACGGGAGACCTTAAAACTCTTTGAATTGACTCCTGAAATTCAGGGGTATCAATAATGGATTTGATAAATGCAAAACGCTGGTAGAGGGTTTGGGGATCTGCTTCATAGTCAGGTTCAAAATGCTGGGTAACAGGTGAAGTGTGCTGCATCACGAGATCTGTACATCTTTCCGTTATGTACTCAAGCATATGACGGTAGTCTTCCCGGTAAGAGGTTTTAGAAGACCGTACTTCAAATTCAATTGAAGCCTTCTTCTCTGAGTTATCATCCAGAATTTCTAGAGAGAGAGTACCAACATAAATGCCCGGTAAAATTCTCCCGCTCCGCCTATTGATCTTTGAGGGTTTTATGACTCCTAGGATTTCTTCAAGGTGATAATTTTCAGGTAGCTTATATTCATAGCTGCATTCCTCCTTCAGCTGCACCGAAACCTCGCCATATTCTTCAGCTTCCTCAACAGGTATTACCCAAAGCGAATTCTCAGTTTCGGGAAAGAGGGTAAGGATAATTTCTTTTCCATCAATTGTTTTAACGGGGATATTTTGAAATGAGTCTTCCATAATCAGGCTTCAGCAAAACTGGTAAATCCGTCCTGAAGGGCGCGGTTGTACATGCGTATTATTTTATCCAGCGACAGCGGAAACCGGACCTTTTCGCGATTACTTAGATCCGGTTTTTCTCTTGGATTGAGGTAATTCTTTGCATCAGCCTTATCGCTTAGGCAGAGTCCTGCAAGAACTTCCAGAACCGGCTCAAGCTTCCGGCGAGAGCCGTGCAGTTTCGGAAGCAGTTTCTGAATAACGGCGGAATCTGCTATATCATTAACCGCCCATTTGGATCCTTCCCTCTCGGTGAGATAACTGATGATGGCGGCAAAACGGTAAATCTCAAATACAGTGCGGTATCCGTACTCAGCACCGACTTTTTTCAACTCGTTGAAAAACTCAGTTAAAATACCATTCAAATTAGCCTTCTCTGAAAATTCAGGAGCAATACCTTTTGCTATATCAACAAAATCCGCTGCCATTCCACTGCCGTTTCCCTTTAATAATTCAAGATTCGGCTTTATAGGATTCTCTAAAAATTCCTTTAATTCATCCTCTGTCACTCTAAATTCAATAACATTTGCGCGATCAAGGACTTTGGGGCTGAACATATAAGTAGTTTCATCAATATTGACAGTCCCTATTACAAACAAATTATCGGGGAGTCTAATCTCAGCCGGAATATTATCCCACAATTCATTTGTTTCCGGGTGCAGGGGAATTGATTCATCCGATTCCATGGCGCTCAGGAAATCGGCAAAATATCTTTCAACATGGCTTAAATTCATTTCATCGAGTATAAGAAAATACGGCTTATTTTCATTTTCCGGCTTCATTGCTTCCAGTATTAACTCAATCACTCCATTATCCGGTTTTACATATCTTTGTGATTCAAGAGCATTTGGATATCCAAGAAGAGGTTCGCGATTTGTCCAGTCTGCTCCCACCGGTATCATACAAAATTGAAAAGAATCATCACAAATCCATTGTGCAAATGCATGAGCAAGTTTGGTTTTTCCAGAACCAGAAAGTCCCGTAAGTATTAAAAATGGTTTAGTGCATAAAGATGAAACAAATCGAAGAGTTAGATTTTTATTCACGACTAGGCTTGAATTTTTTAGATCCAGTAACAACTTGCTAAGAAGATTAGATGCCTCTTTGGAAGTCACCTTTCCTGAAATATTCTTTACTTCAATAAATTTATTAGCCCTATACATTTCTAGAATTTCCAAAAAATCAGACTCAATTTTAGATTTAGGAAAATTAAGGTTACCGTTTTCGATTTGGTATTCTTTAAACACAAAGCTATTTCTATATCTCGGTGGATCAGTTATATTTTCTGAAATTTTAGGATAATCTTTTTGAATTTTATCGCCCCAAGAAGATTCAGGTTCACTGCTTTCACTTATGCCAAAGCAGAGAAGTAATTTTTTTTGTTGTCTATAATAAAGATATACTGGATAAATACCTTTTGATACTTTCTGACCATTTCTCAATATCGCTATCCACGGTATTTTAGATTTGTTTCCCTGCCCAAAACTTACCTTGATTCTAAATTCTTTATATTTCTTCTGATAATGAGAAGTACGCAGATCGTCAATCTCAGCTTGGGACAAAAAGTTTTCCAGGATTTCAAAAATCAAAACGGACTCCTTTATTCTTAAAAAACTCCCTTGAACTTATCTAAATATAAAACGCCGCAACATTTATCACAACCATCATTCATCGATCTGTTTTGGACTTCACCAATTCAAGTGCTATGCCCTTCAATTATCTATCACCATATTTAACCTCTCAACCGGGTAGTTCAATATCGTTTGCGGTGCGGCCCAAATCCCGGTCGAACAAGGCAAAGTACAGTGTTCAGACCAATCCAAAACCGAAAGCTACCAGGAGCCTGGTTGCCGGAGAGGTGATGGATTCGAAAAAAGGTAATACTATTCTGCATCTGATTTATTTATAAACTCCCGGATACTCTCCTCAAGCAAACGGTTAAACTCCTCCGGGGCATCCCACATCACAACATGGCCGGCACCCGGGATGATCCTAGCCTGGAACGAGGGGACATACTCCCTGAAAGCATCCACATTTGTCGGTTGTCTATCGGAATTGATTGCGGTCACGGGAACGCTCACTTTTTTAAGGGATACAATGCAGTCTTCATTATACCATCGTAAAGTATTATTCAGGGATTCTCTCCAGCCGATTTGGGAAGCACCGTTTAACATGGCACGAACCCGTTCAAAAGATTCCTCCGGATTTGCCTTGACAAAACCCCCGCCTACCAGTTTCTCGACGGTCGGATTCATTACCAGATCCATAAAAGCACTATCAATATAAGCAATCATTTGCGGAGGATATTTCATCTCGATGTTATGCAGGTCATCAACCAGTACCACACCTGCAACCCGGCCGGATGCCTTGATTGCCGTTTCAATCACAACCGGCGCCCCCATGGAAAAACCGACAAGCACCACCTGCTTAAGGTTCAGCTTGTCCATTACCGCAACCACATCATCTGCAAAAGATTCCATCGTCCAGTTCTTGCGGTTATCGCCGGATACTCCGAAACCGGCAAGATCGACAGCCACTACCTTATATTTTTCTGAAAAGTGAGATACCTGCCCGTCCCAGATACTTTTATTATTTGACCATCCATGAACAAAAACAATTGCCGGTTCTCCCCTGCCCTGGCTGGTGAAACGAATCTTAACTCCGTCTGCTGAAACTGCAACAGTGTCTTGCTCATTTGTGCAGCCGAAACTGAACAGGATGACTGATATAATAGTGAAACCTGCGTATAGAGTTTTCTTCATCGCACCTCCTCATAAATAATTGGTTTTGAACTAATGTACAATATCTGCCCCCGCCTCACAAACGGTTTCCACGAGGTTGCGAATTCCTCTTGCCATTTCCTGGTTTACGATCGCCAACTATGAGGTCTCAACCGGGTCGTTCAAATTCGTTTGCAGCGCGGCCCAGATCCTGGCCGAACGCGGCAAAATATAATGTTCCCGCCAATCCAAAGCCGAAAGCGACCAGGAAGTTGGTTGCCGGGGAGGTTACCGATTCGAAGAAAGGTAAGAGCGACTGTCCTGCCCCAATTGTCTCTATGATGAGTTTTGCCGTTGATGCATCCCACAAAAGCGCCCCGCCAAAAGCGGCTATGGATACCACAACATCCCGTATCAGATAATACAGTCCAAAGGTGGCTGCCTTTCTGCCCTCCGGCGCCAAATCCATTATCAGCGCTTTGCGGGTCGGCTCGCCAAACTCTTTCAGCCCGCGGACAACAAAAGCAATAATCATAACCCAAAAAGATTTCGCCACGAGCAGCAATGGCGGAAACACGGTAAAGAATACGAAGGTCGTCACCACAAAGGGCTTTTTGGTGCTTTTATCAGCCAGATACGCCACTGGAATATAGACCAGCATCGCAGTTGCCATTTCCACGGTGGTTAATAATCCAAACTGCAACGCGGTAATCTTGTTGATGCTGACGCACCAGATAACTACAAAAGCATAGGGGATTTGCTCGCAGAAACGCACTAAAATATCGGATACCAGCAGGTTCCGCAAAGGCTTGCCGAGCAAAGTGATGCCGTATGACACGGATGGGCTTTTGCCCGCAGAGGCTCGCTTGTCGTCCTCAATCAATATCTGCTGAAATGCCAGCGATACGCCCGCCAGGATAAGGGCTGCAACGAAAGCCAGACGCACACCTTTGGTTTCCCCATATACACCAATCAAGGCACCGCCAATCACCGGACCTAATGCCATCGGGATGCGCCGCACAAAAGAGTGCAGCGATACGCCCATGGTGCGTTTATTCCGGGGCAGCACGGCCGAAACCATGTCCATGGTAGCTGGCAAAGAAATGGCTGTCCAGGATACAAACAGAAACGCACCAATGATGACCGCCTGCCAGTAAGGGAAGGCAATGACCACAATGTAACCTGCCATTGCAATCAAATTAAACAGCAGCAGGGCTCGTTTATAGCCCAATTTATCGCTCGCATAGCCGCCGGGAAAAGAATACAAGGCGCTGAGAAGATTGTCCAGCCCGTTCAGCAAACCGACCGAGAATGCCCCGCCGCCCAGGGCCATCAGGTAAAGCGGCAGGAATCGCTCCGCCATCTTTTCACCCAGTCCAACCAAAACGACCATTGCCAGCAGAGCCATGATGTTTTTCTTCAGGCCTAAGAAGGCGGAAATTTTTTGTCGTTTCATGTTATTACAGAGCCGAACATTGATTTTTGTCCCTTTCAGGCCTACCGCCTCGCAGATGAATCGTAGACAGAGGGAAATTTTATTTTTGGAAACCTCTGAAAAATAATATGAATATCATGTTTTGTCACTCTGAATTCAGTTCAGAGTCTCATATAGAAGAGATTCTGAATTAAATTCAGAATGGCGTTCTTAAGCAGATTACATTTTTCAGATGTTTCTTATCGTAAAAAAATCCCCCGCAAAATTGTGACCCGGTGGGAAAAAATATTCAATCCCAAACCCTTCTATCTTTGCATACTAAATTGTGTACTGCATTTTCAGGAATCCATATCCGACCAAACCGCGTACTCATTGCCATTGGGATCGCCGAAATGAAAACGGCGTCCGCCTGGAAATGAAAATATAGGTTTTATGATGGCACCACCGGCCTGTTCTATTTTTGACTGGGTTTGTTCGAGGTTTTTACTGTAGAATATTATGAGGGCGCTACCACTGTTCGTGGAAGCAAATAAGTTTGATTTGAAAAAGCCACCATCAAGCCCTTCGTTTGAGAAGGCGGTATACTCGGAACCGTAATCCGTAAAAGACCAGCCAAAGGCTTTAGTGAAAAAAGCTTTCGTTGCTTCAATGTCTTTTACCGGAAGCTCCACATAATTTATTTTTTCATGTTCGTTCATTTATTCCTCCTCGATTTATGATTATTAGACTGGTATCCCTGGGCTGGCAGAAGAGACTCGCCGAGCAGACTGAAAGCCTTTTGGTTATCTTGAGATCTTAAAGTCTTCAAATTCCAAAATGTTATTGTCACATAAGCAGGTAAACACAAAGAATCAGATCATCAAATCAGTATCATCATGATCATCAGGTCTGTCAAATTTCAAATTAAATACCCATTCTGGTACTACTTGTTATTTTATGGATTTGATTTTCCCCGATTCGTCTTTGCAATGTTTCGGTAATATTGCCGCATATAAGTCTGAATTTTTTCTAGCTGCCCTCTCAGAGCCATAAGATCACCTTTCATATTTTCTGCGGTAGCAAAAATTAAATCATTCTGCATCCGGGTCCCCTCCACCATAATATTGATTCCGTTCACGTCCGACTCAATAACATTGATGGCATCTTTCAGGGCGGACTCGGTTCTGTATGCAACCTTCGCCTTCTCGATTTCAGAATCGATATCGTTAAATATCTGAAGGAGTATGTAAATATGTTTGGTATTCAGATATTGTTTATCAGCCGAATCTCGGAACCAGTTTAGTTTCCAGATCTCACAATAATTCACTCCCTCCGAATAGTCACTAAAATCGTTCCGGTACTTGGTTAAATTCCGGGCTATTCCCGATATATAATCAAGGGATTCAGCTTCATCCTGGCCCTGCACATTTTGTTGTATCAAAAATAAGAAACAGATTGATAAAAGGAATAAACGCTCCATGTTATAAGCCTTTCCCCAAAATATTTGACATACTTGTTTTCATGGTTTGCCTTTGCTTCATCACATTCTATTAAACCAGAACTGAGATTTATTCTGTATGATGATTAGATCAAAAAAAAATTCTGATAGATATATTAGACCTAAAATAGTATTTTATTTTGTCAATAACATAGCAGTTCTTACAAAAGTGAGATAAACCCTTGGGGTCTTATGCTCACCCATACATCCACTCGCAACGGATGTGGTGCATTTTCCGGATTGCCTTTGTCTGATACCGGGCATCACTCAATGTATCCTTCGAATACATTCCATCTTGGGATCAAGACTTACCTCATAATACATCAACTACTAATTTTATGTTTAAATGAGAAACGGAGAACTTGGTAGTATGATAAATTCAGGTCTTAAAGATAAAGTAGTTATTGTTACAGGAGCTAATCATGGAATTGGTGCCGCCACCGCTATTGCCTTTGCCAGGGAAGGAGCAAAGGTATTTGCTAATTATCTGCGTCAATCACCAGCGTTATATGGAGAGACAAAAGAAACAGCCGAAAAGGCAACAGCCTTGGGCCGGGCATATTATTGTAAGATGATTTCCCAATCAGCAGAGAAAGTTGTCAGTAAAATAAGTGAGATAGGTGGAGAATGTTATGCATGGGAAGCCGATTTGTCAGTGCCGGATAATATTCCTAAAATGTTTGATCTGACAGAAGAAAAACTGGGTCATGTAAATATAATTGTAAATAACGCCGCTTTTGACAATCCCGATACGTTTATTCCTCAAGTGGAATTAGAAAAGAATCCCTTCTTTGCAGATGAATATGTTCTCCATTCAATAACATCAACATCCCATGACGAGCATTTTGCAGTCAATAGCCGTGCCGTGGCTTTAATGATTGCAGAGTATACGAAGAGACATATCAAAAAAGATTCGCAATGGGGACGCATTATCAATATAACAACGGATGGTGCACGGTGTCATGCCTCAAATGTATCATACGGTGCAAGTAAATATTCTATTGAAAGCTATACAAGATCTGCTGCAATTGAATTGGGACCATATGGAATCACCGTTAACGTGATTTCACCGGGTGCTGTTCAGACGGGCTGGATACCCCCGGATTTAGAAAAAAGTTTGTCTGAAAGTTACCCATTAAGAAGAGTAGGAAAACCGCAAGATATAGCAAATGCAGTTATCTTTTTTGCTTCGGAACAGGCGAATTGGATTACCGGACAGGTTTTATATGTAGGCGGCGGCAATAGGATGTAATTTTAGAAAACCTTCATATTTTTAAATTTTTCCCTGATATGCATTAGACAGATCTGAATTCAATTTTCCCGATGACCCACAATTAAAAGCGACTTTACTTTCCTTATTTACCATTTCCCTTCCTGTTTACTATCAGAGCAAATTTGTTTATATTTCGGTTTCAAATCTTTCATAGAAAATCAGGAAACCAATAATGTTAATTAATCAGACAACCATGAATTTTTCAGCGGCGGATAATCCCGGTAACCAGCCAAAAAGGTTATTTTTAATCGATGGGTCAGCTCTTTTTTACCGCTCTTATTTTGCTTTTATCCGGAATCCGCTTATTAATTCCAAAGGTATCAACACCAGTGCCGTGTACGGATTCGCAAATTCGATACTAAAAATTTTGACTGATGAAAAACCCGATTACATGGCAGTGGTTTTTGATACCAGCGAACCGACATTCCGTCATAAAAAGTATAAAGACTACAAAGCCACCCGCGAAAAAATGCCCGATGAAATGAAGGCGCAATATCCGAACATAGTTGAATTAGTGAAGGGATTCAATATCCCTCTGCTGGAAATGGATGGTTATGAAGCCGACGACATTATCGGAACCCTGGCAAAAAAAGCGGAAACTGATGGCATCCAGACCATGATGGTAACAGGAGATAAAGATTTCATGCAGCTTCTTTCCAGCCAGATCAATATGTACAGCATCCGGCCCGGAAAAGACGTGGAAATTATTGATCCGGCAGCCCTGGAAGAAATGTTGGGTTTATCACCACCGCAGGTCCGGGATTATCTCGCCTTAATGGGCGACAGCAGCGACAACGTTCCGGGAGTACCAAAAGTGGGTCAAAAAACAGCGTTGGATTTAATCAAAGAATTTAATTCCCTGGATAATATTTATGAAAATATCGAAAAAATTAATAAGCCGGCTTTAAAGAAAAATCTTCAGGATTTTAAAGAACAAGCATACCTTTCGTTAGAGTTGGTAACCATTGATACGGATGTTCCTGTAATCGTAGACGAGCAGTCACTTAAAGTTGAAAATCCTGACACCGAGAAGCTGGTGGCTCTTTGCCGGGAAATGGAATTCAATACCCTGCAAACCCGCATAGTTGAATATGCCGGAGGTACAGTAACGCAGGAAAAAACCTTTCAAACGACAAATCAAAAATACGTTCTGATCGATTCGGAAAAACAATTGCAGGATTTGGCCACAAACTTAAGAAAGCAGCCGTTCTTTGTATTCGACACCGAAACTACCGGGCTGAATCCATTTGACTCGGATATTGTGGGCTTTTCATTTTCGCACAAAGCACACCAGGCATATTATTTGCCAATGGAGAATCCGCAAAAAAAATTAACATCCGATCAGGTTATTAGTACGCTGAAGCCAATTTTTGAAAATCCAAAAATTAAAAAGGGGGCTCAGAACATCAAATTTGATGGTTTGATGCTCTGGCGGCACGGAATCGATTTACAGGGAATTTCTTTTGACACAATGATAGCAGACTATCTCATCAACCCCGGTACCCGTCAACATAATCTGGATAACCTGGCTCGTCATTATCTTCAATACCATATGATTCCCATCGAAGAGTTGATTGGGAAAAAAGGTAAAAAACAAAAAAGCATGTTAGAGGTTCCTCTGCAGGAAATTTGCGACTATGGCGCCGAGGACGCGGACATCACTTTTCAGCTGAAGGAAATTTTAGAGCAAAAATTGGAAGAGACGGAAACCCGCAAGCTTTTCGATGATGTGGAAATGCCCTTAGCCGAAGTTCTGCTGCAGATGGAAAAAAACGGAGTAAGTCTTGATGAGAAATTTCTAGCGAAAATGTCGGTCGAGTTGGAAAAAGAGTTAATTAACCTGGAAAAGCATATTTATGAAATGGCCGGTGAAAAATTCAATATTAACTCCCCGCAACAACTAGGGGTTATTCTTTTTGAGAAATTGGAAATTCACAAAGAGTTAGGGAACCGTCGCCCTGCCCGAACGCCAACCGGACAGTATTCGACATCCGAGAGTGTTCTTGAAAAATTCAGTGAGCACAAAATGGTGGGCAGCCTCCTCGAATACAGAAAACTTATCAAACTGAAATCAACCTATGTGGATGCCCTTCCAAAACTAATCAGCAAGCGAACCGGCAGGCTGCATACTTCATTTAATCAAACCGTGGCAGCCACGGGCAGACTTTCCAGCAGCGATCCCAATCTTCAAAATATACCTATCCGTACCGAGATAGGCAGAAAAATACGGCGGGCATTTATTGCATCGAATCCGGCGGATTTAATACTCTCCGCTGATTATTCTCAAATAGAGCTTCGAATTATGGCCCATCAATCCGGAGATGAGAGTCTACTGAATGCATTTAGGCGGGGGGAAGACATACATGCAACCACTGCTGCTGCCATTTTTTCCATAGATCCTGAAGAGGTTACAACCGATCACAGGCGTAAAGCAAAGGAAGTGAATTTTGGAATCATTTACGGTATTTCCCCTTATGGATTGGCTTCACGTCTTAAGATCAAACCGGAGGAGGCGGAACAAATAATTCTTAATTATTTTGCGAGATTTCCAAAAGTAAATGATTATATCACACACGTACTTGCATTTGTGAACAAAAATAAATACGTCACAACCATTTTAAATCGCAGACGTTACATTCCTGAGATTGACAGCACCAACGGCAATATCAGACAAAACGCAGAAAGAGCTGCAATAAACACCACGATTCAGGGTAGTGCAGCGGATTTTATAAAACTGGCAATGATTGATATACATCGCGAACTAAAAGGGCAGAAACTGCAAACCAAAATGATTTTGCAGGTTCATGATGAGTTGGTATTTGAGGTAGCGAAAGATGAACTTGAGACAGTGAAATCACTGGTCAAAGATAAGATGGAAAATGCAATGCCTCTCAAGGTAGCGATAAAGGTCGATCTTGGAGTTGGGAAAAATTGGTTGGAAGCCCATTAAATTATTTTAAGATAACTGCCATCAACAATTTTTTATTCGGTTTTTGATTTCTATTATGAACGAGATAAAACAGATGAATTCTGACTAAATCGAGGTATAAATTCGAAAATGGATGTCGAGCAAGATCAAAAAATTTTCCAGACAAATAGAATCATCATTATTTTACTGGGCATATTATCCGCGATAGGCATCGGTGCGGTCTTATTTTTTTCGAGATCTATTATTCTGCCTTTCGCCCTTGCTGTATTCTTGTACTATATTTTAAACCCGCTAATAAATTTTTTCGAAAAAAGAAGAGTACCGGCATTATTTTCAACCTTTCTGGCTCTTGTCATCACGTTCTTAGCAATGAACCTCCTGGGAGTTATTATTTTTACAAGCATTAAGAGTTTTGCGGCAAATGCCGGACAGTATGAACAAAGACTCTCCAACATTGCCTACGACGTCATGGATTTCTTCGAAGTTCCGATTGAGACTATCGAAAACAAAACATTACCGGCAGACTCATTAACAGTTTCTAAGGGTGTACCGGATTCGCTAATGACCGAACTACCCCAGGATGAACAGTTCAGCATTTGGCGGAATTTGCGGAAATTTTCCATTTCCGGATATATCATTAAAACCCTGGGGTCAATCCTTAATTTTCTTTCTGACACTGCGTTGGTTATGCTCTTCCTCTTGTTTATTCTGGTTGGCCGCAACCAGCTAAATAACAAAGTGAAACTTGCCTTCGAAAAAGAAACTTCACAGAGAATTTCAACAATAGTTACCAACATTAATGGCCAAATACAAAAATATTTATTGACCAAGACGTTTATCAGTCTTTTGACAGGACTATTAGTGACAATAGTATTAATTTTATTTAATGTTGAATTTGCTCTTGTCTGGGGGATATTAACATTTCTACTAAATTTTATTCCTACCATTGGATCTTTTATCGCCACAGTCCTTCCGCTAGGGGTTGCATTTCTACAGAATATTGATCATCCAATTATTGTTGTTTGGATAGCACTGTGCTTATTTTTGGTGCAATTTTCGATCGCGAACCTGCTGGAACCAAGAATTGTCGGCAGAAGTCTTAACCTCAGTCCATTGGTTGTGTTGATGTCATTAATATTTTGGGGGTGGCTATGGGGTATCATTGGAATGTTTCTGGCAGTACCAATTGCTGTTATTGGGAAAATAATTTTTGAGAATATCGAATCACTAAGATTTTTAAGTGTTCTGATGAGTGCATATCGCGAATAAGTTCTCAATTTCGAAGTCATAATATTTACTTCCTAAATTAACCTCTCCGAAGTTTATAAAAGTTAATTTCCCCTTGAATTGGCGACAATTCGCACAGTTTTCTCTATTGAAGAATAGAATCCCCGTCATAACTTCATAAAAAACAGGTAGTGGTCATTAAACCTTCCAGAGGCACTAAATTTGCAAACCATTTCTTCGATAATTTAAATAGTTCATGGAAGAATTACACCTCATGATTAACGATACGGAAATCGGTGAGAGGAAACTATACATGGTGGAAAAGTCAGAGCTTCAATCCCCTACTCCTTGTGAATTAGAAGAAGAATCCCATCAACAAAAGCTTTTGCAGCAGATAAGAGACAGTTTAAATGTGATTAGCGCTTCTCTCTATTTGATAGAAAATTCCTTAGAATGCAATGAATCATCTATTCAAAAATATCTCAATTTAATTTACCAGCATTTGGAAAGTTTACGTAATCTTTTAAACCATTAATAATCAAACACCATGAAAAAGTCTGCCATAAGAATCCTGATTGTAGAAGACGAAACCCTTATTCAGGAAATTTTCCAGCAAGCCCTATCAAATTGGGGATACAACGTGGATTGTGCTGCAAATGGAAAAAGTGCTCTGGAACTGTGCCAAAAAAATAATTACGACATTGTAATAACTGATATTAATATGCCACAAATGGATGGGATTTCATTGCTAAAAAGGATAAAGTCTCGCTGGCCATATATTGAGGTGATAATAATTACCGGTTATGGAACAATTGAAATGGCAATTGATGCACTAAAAGTGGGCGCCTACGATTTCATTTTAAAACCTGTTAATTTTGATCATCTTGAATTTACCATAAATAAGTGCTTTCAGAAAATTGAACAGCAATCCGAAGGGAGTGAACTGCGTGAGAAAATCGAGCAATTAAAAGAACTTAATGATATGAAGGACAAGTTTTTTTCAATCACCAACCATGAAATTCGCACTCCGCTTATGATATTAAGAGGATATTTTGAAATACTGGAGACAGAATTGGGTGATTTAGACAGGGAGAAAAAAGAGATTTTTGAAATTATAAAAAAAACCTCCTTGGAATTGTCAGAAACTGTAGAACGAATGCATATTCTTTCCCACATGAATCACGGTGATTGGATTGGTCGTCATGAGCGAATTGATATTACCAAAACAATTTCTGAGGTATACAATAAATTGCTTCATCTTTTTGAACATCGAAAGATTCACATTTCTCAGGATATACCCGATCACCCAATATGGATTGAAGGAAATTCTTTTGCCTGCCGGCTACTTATTAGAGAATTATTGCATAATTCTTTGAAATTTACACAGGACGATGGTAGGGTGAAGGTAAAAGCACAGGATTTTAAAGACCAGGCTGTAATTAGTATATCAGATAATGGAATTGGCATTCCCTATGACAAACAACAGCTAATATTTACCGACTTTTATGAGGTTCAAAATGTAATGAATCATAAAAGTTCGACGAAAGAATTTATGGGTGGCGGAATGGGTATCGGGCTAAATCTTGTTAAGGAAATTACAACAGCCATGAATGGAAAATTACAGGTATTTAGTGACACTGGCGAGGGTTCTACCTTTATCATTTTCCTTCCGAAAAAGGAATTCTCACCTGACCAGGATAAAGCCAATCCAGAGAAAGAACCTGCAAAATTAAAGTAATCGAATTCATTTTAAAGGTACAACTATTTGTTCATCATTTCTTTAACTTAACGATTGTAACACCCGTATCACCTTCTCCCCACATTCCCAATCGTTTTTCAAGTACTCTGCTGTCTCTCGATAAAAACTCGTTTACTCTTTTTCGCAAAACACCCGTCCCCTTACCATGAATGATCCGGACCTCATCCCAATCGCTATCTAAAATTTCAGACAAATAACGATCCGTTTTCTCAATTGCGTTTTCCGAGTCAAGTCCTCTCAAATCAAGTTCAGGTTTCAATACCGTTTTCAGAGAGTCAGTAAAATGAGTTTTTGCTTCACCGCGCGGTTTGCTCTCAATAATATTTTTTGTTAATTTTTGTATTCCTGCCCGGTTTACGGTCATTTTGACATTATTGACCAAAACTTTCACTTTCTGTTGATCCTCGGAAACTTCCAAAACTTCCCCTTCTTCCCGAAGTGCTTGAATGTACACGGTATCCCCCGTCTTCAATATTTCATGATGTACATCGTATTCTTGCACAGGCCGCAGTATTTCTTCAAGAGTATTTGTTTTCTCCTCTAAAGTTGTTCGTGCCATCTTAATACTATCTTTTGTACCTTGCTGGGTGCGTATCTCTTCAACTACATGTTCTACCAGCTTTTTTGATTCCTGTATGATTTTTTTTGCCTCATTCGCCGCTTCCTGGACCATCCTTTTTTTATCCTTTTTGAAGTGCTGGACTTGTCTCTCATACAGATTTCGGAGACCTTCAGTCTCGGACAATTTGATTGATAACTCACGGCGTTCCTTCTCAATTTCCTGAAGTTTTGTGGCTAGACTAATGATGAGGTCTTCCATTTTATCTTTTTCGATGCCAACAAGTGTTTGTGCCTCTTGAATAATATTTTCCGGTAAACCGTATCGGCGGGCAATCTCAAATCCATAACTACTGCCGGGAATCCCTAATTTTAGATGATATGTTGGTTGAAGAGTCTTTAAATTAAACTCCATTGAAGCATTTTCGACTCCACGTTCTGAATGTGCAAAGGCTTTAAGTTCTCCGTGGTGAGTGGTGGCAACAGTTCGTACATTATTCCGAGTCAGATCTCGCAGGATAGAAATTGCCAGCGCGGCTCCCTCTTTAGGGTCTGTACTAGTTCCAATTTCATCGAGTAATACCAGACTATCTGAGTCGGCCTTCTGAATGATATTTCGAAGCCGAACCACATGTGCGGAAAATGTGCTTAAATCCTGCTCGAGGGATTGCCTGTCTCCGATGTCAACTAAGACATTGGGAAGCAAAGGAAGCACACTATCCGGGTCGGCTGGTACAGGCATACCAATCTGAACCAGCAGTGTCAACAGTCCGATTGTTTTCATTGCAACGGTTTTTCCACCAGCGTTAGGGCCAGTGATAATCAATGTATTAAATTTTTCTCCAATCTCTATGGAAAGTGGAATCACGTTTTGATGACCCATCTTTAGAATTAATAGCGGATGCCGTGCTTGAATCAACTTAATTCGTGAATCGGTTGTGATTCGAGGTACAAAAGCCTTAAGCTTTAACGCCAGTAGCGCTTTTGAGTGAATCAAATCAAGAATTCCGATATTTTCAATTCCAAACAGAATATCTTCCCTAATCTGCCTAATTAAACCGGTTAGAAATTTTAAGATCTTAATTATTTCGGTTCGTTCCTGTATCTTCAAATTCTGAATTTGGTTACCGATCTGTAACGTTTCCATAGGCTCCACAAAAACAGTTGCCCCGGATGCGGATGTTCCGTGTACAATTCCATTTACTTTATTCACATAATTTTGTTGAATTCCCAATACCATTCGTCCATCGCGAAGGGTGATGATCTCATCTTGAGAAAATTCAGCATACCGCTTGATGGAACTTTGTAGCATTTTTTTCTGTTCCGTTTCAAGAGAACGAATTTGTTTACGTATCTGTCGGAGTTCAGGACTGGCAGAATCCAGGATTTCACCGGAAACGTCTATCGTTGCCTCAATTTCAGCAACAACTTTATTATGATTGTGAATTCCTCTGGCATATTCATATAATCTCTCACAGTAATTTTTTTGGGCTTTAAAAAATTGTGAGAGTTCCTTAAATAAGATCAAGTTTTCTTTTATCTCAATTATCTGAGTATTATCCAGAAATGCATTATGTGGTTTGACTTTCTCGAGTGATGGCCGAAAATCGGTAAATCCCCTGAGCGGTACTCTGTTTTGTGATTCGAGTAAATAAGCCATTTCCTTTACCTCCTGCAACCTTTCTTCGACAATTTGTTTATCGCAGGAATGATTCAGGGAGTCAAATTGCAGGATACCAAAGGGAGTACTGAGAAGTGACTCTATTTGCTCAATAATCTTCTGAAATTCAAGCTGAGTGAGGGTGGTATCATCGTGTTGTGGTTGTATCTTCTTCTTCATTTAATAACGATTTTATAACTTCTTTTTGTATCATTAATTTGCTTTTTTTATAAATATCCTCGATTTGCTTCTCAAAATTTGTTGAAGATGCAGAGAAAAAATCATACAGCGTCGGGATTAACTTTTGAAGAGGATTATACAAAAGACTATTCTTCTGCAGATCCTCCACAGATTTGGTCGATGGCAAAAAAGAAATGAGCATCAACAAGAAACTAATCAGGAGCGCTCCCTTTAGTCCGCCGATCATAGCTCCCAATAATCGGTCTAACCACTTTAAATGTAATGCCTTCGTTAGCGATGAAAACCAGCCGGCAACTAGTTTACTTATTATATAAACCGCAATAAAAATAATAATGAAGGATATGATTGGAATGAGCAAACGAGGAATATCAGGAAATAAATTGACAAAAACCTGGCTTAATGAACCCGTAAATAAAATTCCGGCAAAAATGCCACCAATAAATCCAATTAACCCAAATACCTCTTTAAAGAATCCTTTGGTAATACCAAGGATAATAAAAAAGGCCAAAATGGCCCCAAATAATATGTCAATATATTCCATTTATATTTTAAAGTGTGGAAAGTCTCTCGCGAACGATATTTTGTACTATTTTTCCGTCGGCCCGACCTTTGATTTTAGGCATAATTGAACCCATCACTTTACCCAAATCATTTAAAGATTCGGCCTGAACCTCTGAAATGATTGAATCAACCATTTTTATGATTTCATCTTGAGTTAGTTGTTGTGGAAGGTAGCTTTGGATGATAGTTAATTCTTGGGTTTCGATTTCTGCACGGTCTTCCCGACCAACTTTCTTAAATTGTTCAATGGATTCTTTTCTCTTTTTTGAAGCCCCAGAAAGTACTTGAATAACCTCATCCTCGGTTAGTTTATCACCTTTATCAATTACAGCATTTTTCAACTGAGATCTTAGACCACGAATTGTTTCCAGTCTTAGTTTATCTCTTTCCTTCATTGCTGTTTTCATATCTAACAGCAACTTTTCCTCTATGCCCGCGTTATCCATCGAACTAAAAACTCAAATTTAATGATATATTAGGACAAAACTTATTAAGATTAAGCAAGTTGAATTATCTTTGCTCTAATGTCAATTTACGTATTTTCCTTCGGGTTGCATTATCTTTGCGTTTGCGTTGTTCACTTGGCTTCTCGAAATGTTGATGTTTCTTTATATCCGCCATTAATCCGGACTTTTCGCAAGCTTTAGTGAATCTCTTTAAAGCTTTTTCAAATGATTCGTTATCCCTTACCTTTACATGAATCATACTCTATAGTCTCTCCTTACAGTTTTATTTAACATATTTAAATTAGTGAGTGTATTTATCGGCATTTTTAATCATATCTATTTCATAAAGTGCAGATTGCTGCCAATTTCTATCTCTGCTTGCTTTTTCAAAATAAGCCAGTGCGGTTTGATTTTGCCCCCGGTTTTTATAGATTTCACCTAATCCAAAATTTGCAGCCGCTCTAATTGTACTATTTCTTGTTGCATTAATACAATTTTTATAAGACTCTTCTGCCTTATTATAGTTATTTAATTCTTTATAGGAATTTCCTAATCTAAGATATGTGTCGTCTTTTTCACTGGCCTTCTTTTCATTTTCAAGCGCATTGCTTAATGCGTCGACAGCATCTGCATGACGGTTGAGTTGCTGGAGAGTGGTACCCAAGCCATCCCATGCTTTGGCATAGGCGGCATCGCTTTGCACAGCTGTCTCATAATATCCCAATGCCGTCTCATATTTGCGCTGTTTATAATATGCATCTCCAATACCGGTTAGGGCTTTTACTTCATTGGGATTTATACTTAGCGCCGCTTGAAATGTATTAATTGCTTCAACATATTTTGTTAATTGAAGCTGCAGCAAGCCTAATGCCGTGTATGCCTTTTCATATTGAGGATCTTTATCAATGGCTAACTGATAATTTTTTTCCGCACTAACATAGTCTCTCTTGCGCTTGTAGGTAATTCCCAAAGCATAATAAGCAACCGCAAGGTTTGGATCGGTTGCAATGGCTGCATTAAAACTTTTGAGCGCCGCTTCAGTATTGCCAGTTTTTAAATTTGATATCCCCTCATTATATAACTTTTTCGCTTCATTATTGCCATTTTCTCCCTCCTGTGCGACTGCGAAGCTAAATGCAAACAGGAGTAAAATCATAACTGACCAATTTACTTTCATCTTTCCTCCTTATCACTTTATTATCAAGAACTTTAATAAAAAAAGGCTTAAAATTTAGCAATATTTCTATTTTAATTCAAGTTCTAATCTATTTATGTCCAAAAAGTCTATGAGGTTCCCTTTTAAATCTCTAAAATCTGTGTTATTTTGCTCTATCCAGATATTTACCATCCCTGGTATCCACTCGTATGATCTCTCCCGATTCAATGAAGGGTGGAATTTGAGTAACAAGGCCGGTTTCCAGAGTAGCAGGTTTATATGAGCCAGATGCTGTGGCACCTTTCAAATTTGGTTCTGTTTCTACAACCTTCAACTCAACAGATGCGGGTAGTTCCAATCCTACGGGTTCGCCCTGATAAAACTGTATCTGTACAATCGTCTCCGGGAGCAAATAGTATAGACTCTCCCCTATTAAATCAATATTAATATGTATCTGCTCGTATGTCTCCAAATCCATGAAGTTATAATTTTCTCCATCCTGGTACAAATATTGATATTCCTTTGTTATTAAAGTTGCTTTTTCAACGGATTCGTCGGGACGAAACCGGTGTTCCACATTAGACGAATCTGAAAGTCGTTTCATTTTTACCTGAACCATGGCAGGCCCCTTACCGGGAGTCACATGGTTATGTTCAGCTATCCGACAAAGTTCACCTCTAAATTCAATAACATTTCCTTTTCGAACCTGCAGTGCTTTGATTTTCATATCGTACTAAACTCCTGAACCTAATTAATATCAACAAAAATTTAAATTCTCTATTGACAAAAAGCAAAAATTTATATGTAATATCTAATTTTGATGTAAGCTCATTTTGTGAAACTTAACTACCTGACATTAATGCCCTATTTTCTGTTGAGTTCGTTCCGACTTCAGGTTACTACTATGTACTATGATGGCGAATTTTTTCTCTTATTTTGTCCCACTTTTCGCTGTGAAATGAATAAGTATATTGTTGCATGGCTTCTTCAACTCTTTTTCTATATTCCTTAGTATGAATATACTTATTTATGCTGTCTTCTATAGGTAAAACCACTTCGGAGGCAAACCACTCAAACTTTTTTCCATTTTCACGAACACAGTTTTTTTCAATTGCCCAGGATACCGCTGAGAGTTCAGAATTTATTAAAAGATCCCTCTCGATTGCATATCTTTTTCCTTCGTATTCGGGGTTAACAAAATAGAATTTTTTCGAGTACATCTGGGCATTGTGGTAGTATTCAGGAACTGCTAAAAGGCCTGCCAACCGTAATCTTTTTGCCGATATAAATAATAACTCGAATGCAACTTTTCCCGCACCCAATCCTGGATACATTTGCCCCGGAAGTACAGGACACTTCGAACTGAAAGTTTTAAGTGGATTTTGCAGACACAGCCATTCCACAAAAAGAAACTCATAATTTTTTCCATTAACAGAGCTTGGAAAATCTGAATACAGAGTAAATTCCTTTCGCCTCACAACTAACTCGACCAGAAGATGATCCCGGTCTTGCTTATCAAAAAAAATGGAAAGTCTTTGTTGAAATGGGTCACTGGTGTTCAAGACTATTTTCAGATTTTCAAATCCCCTTTTTTTAAGGTCATCGAAAACACCATATTGTTTTAAAGCATACTTTATTCCCGAGGGTGAATAATATCCCAAGAAGAATGGCGTTCCCCTTGATTCAGGTTCCGAAGTAAATAATTCATCAATATTTAATTCAATATCAGGACTGTGGATTTGGGTCAACAGATGTGTTGATAGTCGCTTGGCAGTTAACCAGGTTTTTTTACTGACCTTCGTCATTTAATTAGCCCTCTTGTATAACCCATTTGATGAAGTTATAATATACCTTCCAACTTTCTGTTCCGTACCCCCCCGCAGCCAATACCGCAACCGGAATTTTTTTTGATTTTAGTAACCGGTAAACAAAAGTATCCCGTTCCAGCATCCCTTTTTCTGAAATATCGAAGTCAGCCAGAGTATCAAGAATAAAAGGATCACTACCGGCAAGATAAATGGCCAACTCCGGTTTGAATATCTCGAACACCTCCGGTAATCCTTCTTTTAAAATTTCCAGATACTTGTCATCCTTTACGTGAGATGGCAATTCGATATTAATGTTATTTTGTTTTTCAATTTCAGCCCAATTATCAGCATGCATTGAAAAAGTAAACACTGCAGGATTATTTTTATAGTACAATAATATTCCATTCCCTTGGTGGTAATCCAGATCTATTACCAGTACCTTTTCAAGCAGTCTGCTTTCCCGCAGTTTCTCTATAGCAATGGTCACATCATTAATCAAACAGAATCCTTCTCCTCTATCAGGGTGAGCGTGATGATAACCACCTCCTAGATTGAACACGGGTTTGCCATGTTCAAGTGCATATTCGACTGCCAGAATGGTCCCACCCGTAGTATAGCGAAAATATTCAAAAATGTAGTCATCCCAAATATCCACATAGTCCAAATTTAATATTTTCCCCACAAGCAACGGATTTTTCAATGATTCCAGATACTCCCTTGTATGGACTTTGCCAATTTCCTCGTCGCTTACTCTTGAGGGTTTTAAGATGTCTTTTCGACGAATAAGCCGTTCTTTTAACAATTTATCCCTTATTTTCCTGAAACGCATGACGTCAAATGCACGATACGAATTCTGTGCATGAATCGCAGTCAAATAATCGCTATGATAAACAATTTTGCAACGGCTCCGTCGAAGAATTCGCATCAGCATTCCTAAACTGCTTTTAAAGAAGAATTTAGATATATATGCTGCTCAAAACAATAATCCATAATTTTTCGTGACACGTTTGATTTAACCTGCAAGGCAGAGATATTCTATTTTTTTCGGCGATGATTAAAATGAATTTCTATCTATACCTTTGCATAGACTTTAGCCTTTGCTTATATTTTGAAGCTCTAGAACGAGACCATTTTTTACGATTGATTTATGTCTTTCAAATTGAATTTAAACCTTTAAGCTCAATTGAGGTTAATTTATTCATTTTAATTAGTAAAATGATTATTCTATAGGGTTGGGTAAATAACATGAACGATAAGAACCCAAATCAAATTCCAAAAACCTATAATCCCAGAGATATAGAGGAAAGATTATACAATTTCTGGATTGAAGAAGGATACTTTGACGCAGATGTGGATGTTGATAAGGAACAATACACTATAGTGATTCCACCCCCAAATGTCACAGCACCACTCCATATGGGTCATGCTCTAAACAATACGATTCAGGATATTTTAATCCGTTACAAGCGAAAATCGGGATTTAAAGCCTTATGGTTACCGGGAACAGATCATGCGGGGATTGCAACCCAAAACGTTGTAGAAAAACAGCTTCTGGAGGAGAATCTCTCGAGAGATGATCTCGGTCGGGAGGCATTTGTTGAGAGGGTGTGGAAGTGGAAGGAAAAATATGGTGACACAATCATCCTGCAACTGAAAGCAATGGGTTGTTCCTGTGATTGGCGCCGTGAACGATTTACCATGGAAGATCACTATAGCTATGTTGTCCGAGAGGTTTTTATCCGTCTGTACAACAAAGGATGGATTTACCGGGGGAAATATATAATTAATTGGTGCCCGCGTTGTGCTACAGCCATATCTGATGAAGAAGTTGAACATCACACCATTGAGGGGCATCTCTGGCACATAAAATATCCTCTGAAGGACAGCAATGAATATTTTGTGGTTGCCACCACTCGTCCGGAAACCATGTTGGGTGATACCGCCGTTGCCGTTCACCCGGATGATGAACGTTATAAAGTGTTTGTTGGAAAAAGCATTATACTTCCTCTAATGAACCGCGAAATCCCGGTAATTGCAGATCCACAAGTAGATCCCTCTTTTGGGACAGGAGCAGTTAAAGTAACACCAGCCCATGATCCGAATGATTTTCTCATCGGTGAGCGTCACAAACTGAGGCAAATAAACATCATGGATGAACATGCCGTTTTAAACTTTGAAGCCGGAGACTTTAAAGGATTAGACAGATTTGAAGCTCGAAAGAAGGTAGTGGAGGCCCTGGAACAAAAACATTTTATGGTAAAGATTGAAAAACATATCCATAATGTCGGCCATTGTCACCGTTGTCATACGATTGTCGAGCCTTATCTCTCAACACAATGGTTTGTGAAAATGAAAGATATTGCCCAACCAGCGATAGAATCAGTCCAAAATGGCTCGATCATTCTACACCCCGGCGAACGTTGGCTAAAAACCTATATAAATTGGCTGGAAAATGTTCGTGACTGGTGCATCAGCAGACAATTATGGTGGGGTCATCGCATACCGGTATTTTACTGTAACGACTGCAATGAAATGATTGTTACCCATGACTTACCTCATAATTGCAGCAAATGCCACGGCACGAATATTTCTCAGGATGAAGATGTACTGGATACTTGGTTTTCTTCCTGGCTATGGCCTTTTGCAACATTAGGTTGGCCTGAAGAAACCGACGATTTAAAATATTTTTATCCAACTTCGACTTTGGTTACCGGTCCGGACATTATTTTTTTCTGGGTTGCACGAATGATAATGGCAGGATTGGAATTTAAGGGAGATGTTCCTTTCCGGGATGTTTATCTTAACGGAATTGTTCGAGATGAGAGTGGCGTTAAGATGAGCAAATCCGCTGGTAATGGAATTGATCCATTGGAAATCATTGAGGAATTTAGCGCCGATGCTATGCGATTCACTTTAGTGATGATTGGATCTGAGGGACAGGATATCAATCTAGCAAAATCCCATTTTGAAATAGGACGAAATTTTTCCAATAAAATATGGAATGCTTATCGGTTTTTAGCGCTTAATATTGATCATCCAAAAGATAATTACGTGGATTACCAAAAGAGTTACGAATTAGCGGATCAATGGATATTGAGTCGATTAAATAAAACCATAAAAAACATGGATGAATCGTTTGATTCCTTCAGAATTAATGAGTCATTAAAAATAATTTACCATTTTTTCTGGGATGAATTTTGTGATTGGTATCTGGAAATTATCAAGCCGCGCCTTGCTTTGGATAAAAATGATACAAGTAGAATGGCTGCAGAAGTCGTTGCAACCTATATCTTCAAATCGTGTTTGAATATGTTGCATCCTTATATCCCATTTTTAACTGAAGAGATATGGATGCATTTAAAAAGCGACACTGAAGAGAGTCTGGTTATTTCCAACTGGCCAAAACCAGAGGCGAATCTGATTGACGATGCTGCAGAACATCAGATGGAATTTATACAAAAGGTTATTACGACCACCAGAACTATCCGCGCAGAAATGAATGTTCCGCCTGCAAAAACAGCACAATTTTTATTTCGCACTAGCGATAAAAAAAGCAAAAATATGGTTATGGATTATTTTGGGTATTTAAAACAGCTCGCCCGAATTCAATCTGTTTCTGAAGTGAGGTCAGAGGAACAACTAAAATCGACAGCCACAGGAGTAGTTGAAAAGCTGGAAATTTTTATTCCACTGGAAGGTTTGATAGACCTTAATGCCGAAAAACAGCGATTACAAAAAGAGATTGACCGGTTAAACAAACATGCTATCGGATTACAAAAAAAACTTACAAATGTTGATTTTTTGGAGAAAGCCCCTGAAACTGTTGTAAAACAGGAAAAAGAAAAATTAAAAAGCTTCAACGAAAAATTGCAGAAATTGGCCTCTAATCTAAAACGTTTTAACTGAAAGAACTCAAAATGCAAAAAATTTTAGTGTTTGTATTAATCATTTCCGCTTCCATGATTGCCCAGGAAGTAGAAAACTATGTAACTGTTTACAACCAAAACCTGGGATTAATCAAACAAATTCGAAAGCTGCGCGTGGATCTCAATAAACCGGAAATCAGATATACGGATGTGGCAGCAATGCTCATACCCACCTCCGTCCACCTGCGTTCTGAAACAGATCCCAACACTTTTTCGGTCCTGGAACAGAATTTCGAGTACGACTTAGCAAGTGCCGATAAAATCCTTCAAAAATATATTGACCATGACGTGAATCTTATTCTGGAGTCGGGAGATTTGATAAACGGGACTTTATTGAGTACCGCAGGGAATCAATATGTACTCAAGACAAGTGACGGATTGAAAATTTTACCTCAAAATGATAAAATGCAAATCTCTGTTAAGGATTTACCGGAAGGACTCATCACACGGCCAACATTAATTTGGAAGGTTACCGGGGTAAAAGACAGAGATCAAAATTTAGAGGTATCTTATTTAACAAACGGTATCAATTGGAATTCGGAGTATGTGGGGGTGCTCAGTGAAAAAGATGATGAGATGCTGTTGGGTGCCTGGGTAAATATTGACAACAGAAGTGGAGCAACCTATAAAAATGCACAATTAAAATTAGTTGCAGGGGATATTCACCGGGCTCCTCAATTCCAACCAGCCTATATTCAACGAAGAACAATGGCATTGGAGGCAAAGGGTGCAGATGAAGGCTTCGCAGAAAAAGAATTTTTTGAATATCATCTTTACACTTTACAAAGACCCACTACCCTGAAAAATAACCAAATGAAACAAATTTCCTTATTCCCGAATACATCGGTCAAAACAGAGAAGAAATTTGTTTATGATTCGCAAATAGACTCAAAAGGAGTGACAGTACAGATTCAGTTTCTCAATAAAAAGGAAGCTGGTTTGGGATTACCGCTGCCGGAGGGAATATTTCGTATTTACAAAAAGGATGAAGAAAGTTTAGAATTTATTGGAGAAGACCGAATAAAACATACACCTCGTAACGAAGAAGTCAGTTTGACAATTGGGAAGGCTTTTGATTTGGTAGGTAATAAAATTATAACGGATCGAAAAAAGTTGTCCAAAACGAGCGAACAACAGTCCATCGAAATCGAAATTCGGAACAATAAAGAAAAAGAAGATGTAAATGTGTTAGTTGTTGAACATTTCTACTATCGGTATTGGAACATTGAAAATAGTAATTTCGATTTCAATAAAAAAAGCGCTAACAAAGTTGAGTTCATACTCCCCGTCAAAGCGAATAGTAAAACGACACTCAATTACCAGGTAACATATTCATGGTAGAAGAATCTTTGCGCAGAAAAGTTCCCATTGGATTTCAAACATTACAACGCATTAAAACTCAAGAGTATCAACACTTCTTTAATAGCCTTGCTCATTATCATATGTACATTAATCATTTGGGTGAAATTCAATGGATGAAACCCGAAGAGGCCGTCGATCAACATGAATTTTTTTTACATCAGGAAACTTTTCTAGAGCAGCTAAAGAGAATACTTTCATTCCAACGCTATCCTGATTTTAACAAACTATCGCAAACCGAAAAAGAAATTAGGCTTCAAATACGGGCATATTTGGACCGTAAACATATTGGAAAACTATCCAACGAAACTCAGGAGATAATGCCTGCGGATTTTAAATATTCCTTAACCCAGGAAGACATTGAACATATTCCGATTGTTTTAGATGCCCTTAATTCGAATAAATGGAAGATATCTGTTTTTTCGATCTTTTTGCTACTATCTCTTCTTTTTGTGGCTTTGGTTTACTATTACATCTTGCCCAAAGAAGCAGCAGGAAAATTAATGGTTCGAGCGGACATTAATTCCGGCAGAATTTTTCTAAATGATAAAAGCTTTTTAGGGTATACGGGAAAAGAACTTCAGAACATACCAGTAGGTATTCATAAAATCTCGGTTGTCAAGTCCGGTTATAGAGCTATTCCCAAATTTCAGGAAGTTAATATTGTTGCAGATTCTCTGGTAACGCTGCATTTCCAACTTAAACCGCTCTCGGATAATATTCTAGGGTATTTGAAGATCAATGCAAATTACACGGATTCGGATATATTTATTGATGGGGAGTATTTTGGTAAAATATTCGAATCACCGGTCTTATCACTGGAAAATGGCTTTCGCCAAGTATCGATTCACAAGGAAGGTTATGTAACTGTTCCGGGAGAAAAAACCATAATAATCAGTGCTGGCGATACCACCTTATTATCAGTAGAACAGATTGCATTAACCGCTCCGGGTGGAAAGAGCGCTTCTGGCGCTGCACGACTCACCAAAGGGAGCCTTGAGGTAAATGCGAATGTGAGTGGTGCCAAAATATTCATAAATGGAAAAGATACCGGCAAAAGAGCAGATTATGTTTTCACGAACCTCGATATGGGCACATACACGATATCCTTAATTAAGGAAGGGTATTTGAGTAATCCTAAAGAAAAGGAGATAAGGCTCTCTTCTACAACACCCACAGGTGAATTATACTTTAATCTAAAGCAAGAATATGAAGTTGTTTCAATAAGAACCGATTTACCTGGGGCAACGATATTAGTCGACGGCGAGGAAATTGGAAAAGGCTCTTTTGCCGGTCCACTAGCAATCGGAGAACACGAAGTTTCCTTTGGCAGGGTTAACGGATACAATTCTCCCAAAAATCTTAAAATAAATGTAAAACCCCGGTTACGATTAAATCTCAATGTTGAGTATTTCCCACAATTGAAAATAGTCACCGAAGTAACTAATAACGGGAATATAAACTCTCAGGATTGCAAGGTACTTATGGGTTATACTTATGATAATCGAGGATTTACACCAAGTGAAGATGGGGGGCCACAAGTTATCTTCAATGAAATGGTATCAGACTATTTTTGGAAATTGGGCTATGCCTTTCCTTTTCGAAACCCAAAGGGTAATAATGCAGTCCAGGTTGAATTTGAGTTACCTAGAGATTTAAATTTCGAGCAAATCTTCACACTTAAAATACATGGGGCTGTGTCAGAAGAAAAATATCCACTTGCATTCGGCAAAAAAACCGATATTTCTATTAAATTCAATAATACCATCTTAAGTTATTACTATCAGCCCAAATTGATGGACGATATGGGCAACATTGATGCCCAGGAATGGGATATAACGCAATATATTAAAGGTGGAAGAAACCTTTTGGAGATAGCCACGACGCAAAAAAATAATACTTATTTTTTATTGAAAAAAATCGAGATATTTAATTAATTCACCGGCTAATGGCGGACAAGTTTATTCCCTAATCTTATCAATTTACACTTTATAATTCGCGATCGAGTCAGATGGATCTATTTACTCCCCATCCCACATCAAGAAGGAAAATTTCAAAACACACTCCACTGGCGGAAAGATGCCGTCCCCAAAAACTAACTGAAATAATTGGACACCAGGATATAATCGGAGAAAAAAGTGTTTTGTGGGAAGAAGTTCGGAATAATGAAGTCAAGTCACTTATTTTCTGGGGGCCGCCCGGGGTTGGAAAAACGACACTTGCCAAGGTTATCTCTAATGAAGTGAATGCTGATTTTATTGCTATCAGCGGGGTCACCTCAGGTGTGAGTGAGGTAAGAAAGATAATAGAAAGAGCCACAAAAAACCGAAACATTCTTGAAAGACAAACTATATTATTTATCGATGAAATACATCGCTTTAATAAAGCACAACAAGATGCTCTATTGCATTCTGTAGAAGATGGTACATTGATATTAATTGGCGCAACGACAGAAAACCCCTCGTTTGAAGTTATTCCGCCCCTTGTATCCCGCTGCCAGGTTTATCAATTGAAACCACTAACCAACAAACAAATCCACCAAATAATTGAACGCGCAATCAAAACCGATTTTGTGCTAAAAAGTCTAGTCATCCAAAACATTGATTGGAATATTCTTGAGAAACTTGCTGGCGGAGACGCACGGCGCGGTTTAAATATTCTGGAGAAGAGCGTCACAATCCTAAGCAGTCAGAAAAAACCATTGCATCTTAGTAAAGAAATTTTTGAAAAAGTGGTCCAACAAAAAGTATTGTATTATGATAAAGCCGGGGAATATCATTACGATCTCATTTCTGCTTTTATTAAAAGTGTTAGAGGAAGCGATCCTGATGCGGCAGTGTATTGGATGGCTCGGATGTTAGACGGCGGAGAGGATCCCAAATTTATTGCAAGGCGAATGATCATCCTTGCCTCAGAAGATATCGGTAACGCAGATCCTTCTGCGCTCACGCTGGCAACCGATGGTTTTGCTGCGGTAACTTATATTGGGATGCCTGAGTGCCGGATAATCCTCAGCCAGATTGCCACATATTTGGCTTCCGCTCCTAAAAGCAATGCTGCCTACCTGGCAATTGATAGAGCCATGCAGGATGTGCGGAATTCCCCCGAACTGCCAGTCCCCATTTACTTGCGAAATGCGCCCACTGATTTAATGACAAAATTGGAATACGGAAAAGACTACAAATATGCCCATAACTACCCGGGACACTTCATAATGGAAAAATATCTACCGGATAACCTACAATCTCGTGTATATTATAGTCCAACACGTTATGGAAAAGAAAATGAAATTAGCAAACGATTAACCGAACTTTGGAAGGGTTTTAAACATTATCCAGATCAGAATGAGAATAAACTAGAATGAGTCGACTAAAAGAAAAACTAGCAGAAATTTATATAAATAGAAAAACCCGAAAAAAACTAAGATCAATATCACAACCACTCGCCTTCCCAATCGACGCTGATTCCATTAAGAATGTATTGGTTATCCTGCCAGGAAATTTGAACTACCTGGAGGCGGCTAATCAGTTTGTCAGGAACCTTCGAGAAACATTTTCGAAGTGGTCAGTAGATATTTTTGATGTAGATAAAATTTCAAAAGAAGATTTGAACCGCTGGAATGTTCCTACAGATAATATCCTCTCACGACTAATTGAAGTACAATATAAACTAGTGATTGATTTACATACAACATTTGATTTGCTTTCAGCTTTTTTGGCGGTTATGACCGAAGCACCCTATCGCATAAATCTTGACTATATGGGTCAGCCTTACTTTAACATTCAATACGCTATTGCCGGTGAACAGGAAAACAGAACTTATTCCCCGCTTCTTAAAAAAATCAAGCAGCTATTTATCATTTCTAAATAATCATTTTTATTTTGCCTAAACTTGTATCCTCAACACAAGAATATCAGGTCTTCAGTTTGGTGATAGAATTTGAGATATCAACAATTCTAATCCCATAAATTTCAGTGGAACCATGCAGATAAATTCCTTTATTGAAGCTATATTTTCTTACCGCATAATTTTGGAGAGACATAAAAACCGGTTTTTTTGATCAGGTTGCAGCATTAATAGAAAATCAATTCTGCCAGGCTGGCAAACACGGGGTAAAATTTATGGCAATTGACTTATCCTCGGGTATTGATTATTATGCATTGAGTGGCAGCAAAGAGACACTATTTAAAAAAATGGTTCTCCCGAGACAAACTGAGTTAACAGAATATCTTGATATCGATTTATTCTGCAGGAACTAACGATAAATCTTTGGGGTAATAAAAAAGTACCTTTTTACCAATTACTTCAAATTGTATTTTTCGGATATGAAAAAATATACTACTATTTTATCAATTTTTCTATTCGCTATACTGTTTTTGAATTCGGTTCTTTCACAAACAAGTCATGACTCACTAAACATATTATACCAGATTGTTTCACAACAATTTCTGGGTAATGAGAATATTCTAAAAATAAAACTTCCCCCTTTTCTAAGCACCGTTGAGGTGATGGATCAGATAAAATTATCCGTTCAATGGCCGGGTGAACCACCACCCTCCGAAAAGACTCTGATTTATGTGTTTAAAGAAACCGATAAAATTGGTACAGAATCCACAACCGGTGCCATTTATATTCCCGGAACCGGATATAAATGGAACTTACAGAATTGGACCCCCATGAGTTTTGATTGGAGAGAACCTTCACTCCAAGAAAAACTGATTTATAACACATTTTTGGATAGCATGTTTGCAAATGGAATTACTCTCAATAATGATGACGCTGAAATAAAAGAAGTCATTGCAAAACAGTTTAATATTTCTGTTTCTAAATTGGACTCAATCTACATCAAAGTAAAGTACTGGTGGCAATATTAATCACTGCTGCCATCAACTCCCGGCGAAAAAACCGGGCCTATATTTATCTCACTGTTAACGTAATTCTACGATACTTGATTTAGCAAAAATAGTGAATTAAATTAATAGTTTAAAAGTCAGATACTTTCATGAATACAAAAACATACAAAATCGAGGGGATGAACTGTCCGCATTGTGCGACAGCCGTAAAAAAAGTATTTGAAAACTTTCCCGAGATAGAAGAAGCCAATGTTTCGTTGGAGAAGGCACAGGCTACAGTAACCTTTAAAGAACGCGTGGAATTTGATAATCTTCAAACCACACTAGCGGACGCCGGAGAGTATAAATTGTCTGACAACCAAAATAACGAGAAATAATTCCGTGCTGCGAGAATTCTTAAAATCGAAAATTCACCGTGCTACAATTACTCGTTCTGATCTTCATTATGAGGGGTCCATCACCGTCGATGAAAATTTAATGGAAGCCGCCAATATTGCCACTTTCGAGAAGATCGAAATTTATAATATTTCTAACGGTCAACGGCTCGCAACATACGCAATTCCCGGGCGGAGAGGCAGTGGTACAATCGGTCTAAATGGAGCTGCCGCCCGATTGGGTGCCGTTGGCGATTTAATTATTATTGCCAGTTATTGTTACCTAGCCGAAGAAGGGATTGGCAGCCATAATCCGATTCTTATCTTGGTTGACTCGGAGAACAAAATAAAATCAATAAATAAAGTTGAAGACTAGTCATTTGCTTAACGGTGAACCTCTCCTATTTTAAGATAATCTGTCCTGGCCAAAGCTAGCATTATGGTAACTAGCCCGTCGTACCGCATCCTTCATTGTTGATTATATCTTTTTAGCTATCCACAATTGCCCCCAAAATATTATTTGACTTGTGTTTGTAAACTTAATGTGTGAAATTTTTCGACTTTTAGCGCGTACCGGAATGGCAGAGTGCAGGCAATATCTGTTGATCTGCAAAAGTTGATGCAATTATACTTATAATGGCCCGAGCTATTTTTTCAAAATCTATAAACTTCATTACCGAATCTTATCGCAGATTCAGAACCACAGAACATACCTTCATGGTCGCAATGGCAATCTTAATTGGATTGCTGGGCGGATTCGGAGCAGTCGGTATCCAATATCTAATCAAACTGATACAGAAAATATTCTGGGGTAACTGGGAGTTTTCTCTGGAGTATGTCATTTCATTGCCTGTTTACATGAAGATTCTGGTACCCACTTTCGGCGGTTTACTGGTGGGTATTATCGTCTACTTTTTTGCATCAGAAGCCAAGGGACACGGAGTACCAGAGGTGATGGCCTCTATCGCCTTACGAAGTGGAATTATCCGACCCAGAGTTGTCTTTGGGAAATTGCTGGCATCGGCACTTTGTATTGGAACCGGCGGGTCGGTGGGTCGGGAAGGTCCGGTCATTCAAATCGGATCGGCAATTGGTTCGTCTGTGGGGCAATTTACCCGGGTGAATCCGAATCGCATGAAAATATTTGTGGCGTGCGGTGCAGCTGCCGGAATTGCAGCGGCCTTTAACGCCCCTGTTGCTGGTGCTCTCTTCAGCGTTGAGGTTATCCTGGGAGATTTTGGTGTGGCTCAGTTTAGTCCCATTGTCATTGCAGCGGTTGTGGCTACCGTTGTATCGAGGACATTTTTTGGGGATTTCCCTGCATTTGTAGTCCCCAAATACGAGTTGGTTTCGCCAAATGAACTATTTTTTTATGCCCTTTTGGGATTAATTTCCGGGTTCATCGCGCTGCTGTATATAAAGGTACTTTATAAATTTGAGGATTTTTTTGAAGATTTAAAGATTCCCGGAGTTTTAAAAACAGTCATTGGCGGTTTATTAATTGGGGTTTTGGGAATCTTTATTCCCAATATATATGGGGTAGGATACAATTCAATGGATATGGCTTTGCACGGTCAGATGATTTGGACAACCATGCTGATGCTGGTGTTTGTTAAAATTATCGCCACATCCATTACCCTCGGGTCAGGCGGGTCAGGCGGAATTTTTGCACCCTCCCTCTTTATCGGAACAATGACAGGTGGATTTTTTGGCGCACTCATTCATCAGTATATCCCAAATACTGCCAGCCCCGGTGCGTATGCTCTGGTGGGCATGGGCGCATTAGTTGCAGGTGCTACACATGCGCCAATTACGGCCATTTTAATCATATTTGAAATGACCACCGATTATAAAATTATACTTCCCTTAATGATCTCCTGTGTAATTGCCACACTATTGACGACGAAAATTCAAAGAGAGTCAATTTATACGCTCAAACTAATTCGGCGTGGAGTGAATCTATTCAGAGGCCGGGAGGTAAACATACTTCGGTCCCTGCCGGTAAGCGAAATTATGCAAGCCAATCCCTCGGTTATTCCCGCGCGCACCAATTTTAATGAGCTAATGAACCTATTAATGGAGAGTTCTCATACTCAATTTTTTGTTACGGATTCATCAGGCAGGCTATCCGGAAGTATTTCCATACAGGATGTTAGAAGAGCATTGGCCCACGAAGAATATCTCTCAAACCTTTTGATTGCTCAGGATCTTGTTAATCCCAACATTGCGCGCCTCAACCAGGAAGACACACTTGATACGGCGATGAAACTTTTTGGACAGTTTGGTTCTGATGAAATACCGGTGGTGGACAGCAAGGATGAAAATAAAATTATCGGATCTGTCAGATACCGGGATATCATTTCTGCCTACAACCGGGAACTGGTAAAAAAGGATATGCTTCAGGAATTAGGAAGTTCAATAAAAATGCTTGAAAAAACACAAACCCTCCCTTTTCTACATGGTCATGCAATGGCCGAATTTCCGGTTCCACTCAGCTTTGTAGGTAAATCTATAAAGCAATTAAATATCAGACCTCAGTACGGAATCAATATTGTAATGCTCAAAAGGCGTGCCGAAGACGGCACCGAGACTGAGATTGTTCCTCATCCGGAAGAGATTATTAAAATGGGTGATATATTTATTGCCATGGGTAAAACGAAGGATCTGGAAATGTTGAGGAATTTATAGCCGTTGGTTGAGTCATTTAATATTCGAGATGAAAGGCAACGTAAACAAAAAATTGAGATTCTCTTCAAGGATAAAAACCTTCTGGTGATTAATAAACCGGCCGGATTACTGGTTATTCCGGACCACTGGGATCCTTCCCTGCCCAATCTTATTGAGCTTCTAAGCCTCAAGTATGAACCAATTCAAACTAACGATAAGCAGCCAGTATGGGTAATCCATCGTATTGATAAAGATACCAGCGGATTGGTGCTGTTTGCCCGCAATCCGGATATGCACAGTGCTTTGAACCAGCAGTTTGAAAAGGGTAAAATTGAAAAAAAATACCTCGCTGTCGTCAGAGGCATACCTCAACAGTCAGAAGGCACCATTGATTTGCCAATCCACCAAAGGCCCGGCAAAAAATTCAGAATGGAAATTCATAAAGACGGCAAACCGGCTGTTACGGAATATCGAATTATTGAAAAATTCCGTCAATTTTCCTTACTCGAAGTAACACCAAAAACAGGTCGCACTCACCAGATCAGGGTGCATATGGTATCTCTTGGCTGTCCATTAGCCGTGGATGCAATTTACGGTTCGAACAAGGGAATTGGCATTCATCATTTAAAAAAAATTTACGTTAAAGAATTTGAGGAAAGGGAAAGATCGCTGTTGATCAACCGCTTAACACTGCATGCCCGGAAGATAAATTTTATTGACCCCTTCACCGATGAATCCCGATCATTTGAAGCACATCCAGCAAAAGATTTTATGGCTTTACTCAAGGCCCTGAGGAAGTGGGGAAAGTAGCATCATTGGAGCATTAAGCTAGAAACAGTATCTTGTTTTTATTGAATTTTCCGGCATACTGACTATTTCTCATCAAATAACATTAATATTTAAATATAATTCCGTTGCTCTGAGCCTTCAATTTTGCCCCTTAGCTATCACAAGTAGCCACAATAATTTTTAAGAACACATTTCAGATATATTTGCATCCCATCAATTGATCCATTAATTTAATTCACATATTTCTGCTGAACTTTTATTCGATAATTTAGTAATTACATAGTTAGCAACTGTTCTATTTTTAACACCTATTAACTATGATCACATCCAATCACCGCAAAGAATTATTTATTTCTATTTTTCTTCTCGCATTATTTGTGTCCTCCACTCTCTTTGCACAATGGTTCTATTTTGGCAGAAACAAAGTACAGTATAACAACTTCCAGTGGCACATTTTAAAAACAAAACATTTTGATATTTACTACTATCCGGAAATGGAAGAATTGGCTGAGCAAGGAGCTTTTTGGGCGGAGGAATCTTTTGCATACCTGGAAAGCAAATTTAATTATACACTAAATCGAAGAATTCCATTAATCTTTTACAGTACGCACCTCCATTTTCAACAAACAAACATTATCCCAAATTTTATTCCTGAAGGGGTGGGTGGATTTTTTGAATTTATAAAAGGACGGGTAGTTATCCCCTGCAACGGGAATCTGAATCAATTTAAAAAGGTAATCCGGCACGAACTGGTGCATGTATTCATGCACAGCAAAGTTTATTTTGTAAACAAGGAGCATGGCAGACTGAGCCATGTACAACCACCTTTGTGGTTCACCGAGGGTCTTGCAGAATTCTGGTCTTCTGAGTGGGATGCCCAAACGGAAATGATCATCAAGGATGCAGTGCTTCATAATTATATCGTACCTCTCTCGCAGATATATTCGATTGCCGGTACCTATACGATGTATAAAGAGGGACAGGCCATTCTGGAATATATTGCCGAAGCATATGGAGAGGCAAAGATATTACAATTTATGGAAAACCTCTGGAAAGGCCGTTCATTTTCGGAAGTATTTTACCTTACAATCGGTAAGACCTATGAGGAATTTGATCAAGAATGGTTGTATCATCTCAAGAAAAAATATTATCCGAAACTGAAAGATAGCGATTTTTCGCACATGATATCCCAAACCATTGTCAGACGGGGATTCAATTTTAAACCGGCTTACTACAAAAGTGCAGACGGTGGTCGCGTTGTATACCAAGGGAATAAAGGTGGATATTCAAATATTTACATGACTGATTTGAAACCTCTGCGTCAAGACGGAAAAAAGAAATCTAAAATCGTGGTTAAAGGTGAACGAAGTTCGGACTTTGAAGCGTTCCATATTTTCTCCAGCAAGATTGATGTCTCCGTGGATGGTCTGTTAACCTTTTCCAGCAAAAGCCGGGAAAATGATGCCCTTTATATATATGATATCGATAAAAAGCAGATTGTGAGAAAACACCAGTGGCCCGATATCGTAGGCATCACCTCGCCATCGTTTTCTCCCGATGGCCAACAGGTTGTTTTTAGCGGCTTAAGCTTTAGCGGAAGAAATGATTTGTTTCTATTAAACTCTCGAGATGATCACTTAATCCGGTTGACAAATGATATTTATGATAACAACTCTCCCTGTTTCTCACCGGATGGAAAGAAAATAGTATTTTCTTCGGATCGAACAGAGTTTGGGGACAAATGGTGTTATAATATTTTTGTTATGGATCTGGAAACCTACGTAATTCATTATGTCACAAGCGGTCAGTTTCAGGATAATACCCCGGTGTGGTCTCCAAACGGAAATCACATCGCTTTTACTTCAGACAGGGATACTTCGCTAAATATTTGGATTGCCGATGTTTCCTCAATTGATGAATGGAACGAATCCAGTTACCTGGATGTTCCGGTGAAACGCGTTACCAGTTTTGCCAATGTTGCATTTGATCCTGAATGGATCAGCGATGACAAAATGTTATTTGCGGTTTACGAGAAAAATCAGTTTCAAATCCGGGCAATCGGAAAGATTCAGGAAAGATTTCTTGATTCGGATTACCAGGAAACGAATACGCAAATTGCAAATCACACCAGTTGGGCGCCACCACGGTTAAGCGGCGAGAAGGTGATTGAAAAATCACAATACAAAAAAAAGTATCAACTGGATATTGCGCAATCACAGGTGAGTAATGATCCATTTTGGGGAACGAGCGGCGGAGCCATATTTGCATTTAGCGACATATTGGGTAACGACCAATATTACTTCTTTATCCATAATAACGCACGAACCAGAGATGACTTTTTCAAAAGTTTTAATGTGGCACTCACAAAAATATCATTGGGAAAAAGAACCAACTATGCAGTAGGATTGTACCGCTATGCTGGTTATTTCTATAATTTTAAAGATGATATATTTTACGAGGAGCTAGTAGGTGCCTTTTTTACACTCAGTTATCCTTTTTCGCAATTTAAAAGAATTGAATTTAATACAAATTTAAGTTACTCTGATAAGGATGTAATTTCGTTCCGCCGTCACTCAGTACTGACCTCTAATTTTCTCTCCCTTGTGCACGATAATGCCATTTGGTCCTACACCGGACCTATCGAAGGAAACCGGTATAAAATATCTGTTGGCAATACCTTTGACATGCGATGGTCCAAAGTAAATTACTGGACCATTTTATTAGATTATCGTCACTACTTTCGGATTGCTCCTACTGTTACCTATGCGATCCGTCTTCTTACAATGATGAATCACGGGAAGGAGACACGATGGTTTTATATTGGCGGTAGCTGGGATTTACGCGGGTACCCAAGATATTCCATTCGTGGCGAAAAAGTGCTCTTTGTATCAAATGAGCTTCGATTTCCTTTCATTGAATATTTTGGTGTAAAATTTCCGGTTTTAGGTTTGGGATTCCGGTCCATAAAGGGCGCATTATTTTTTGATGCCGGAAATGCATGGAACGAGGAGTTGAGAAGTATGCTTGGTAGTGTGGGGTTTGGATTTCGGTTTAACCTTTTTGGATTTCTGGTTTTACGCTGGGATTTTGGCCGCAGAACGGATTTTAAATCCATTGAGAAAAATTGGTTCAGTCAATTCTTTTTTGGCTGGGATTTTTGAACAAGATATCAATGTTTAGCACAAGATTACTATGTATAATCGATTTTTAAAATTATCTGCGCTTTCTGTTTTTCTTATTGTATTGATAAGCTGCAGCAGTTCTTCACCAAAAATGGAATTGCACAGTTCGCAGCCTATGGATGAAAAAAGTGATTGGCTGATTTTGGCGAGAAATAACCAACGACAAAATTTTTCACTAAAGAATATCAATCCGCCCCTCAAGGTAGTATGGAAGAAACGTATAAAATCAGTCGTAATTGACCACCCACTGGCAACCGGAAATATTATTCTGGCGCCTACAAAGGATGGGATGATCCGTCAAATTGACTATTTAACGGGAGAAGAAAAAAGTCATAATCGAATTGGCCCCGGAATGGACTGTTCCCCAATCATTATAAATAACTTTCTATATGCCGGTATTAGTGTTGGAGAAAAAACGATACTTGGAATTGATCTAACTGACGGAAAATCCAGGATACAGGTTAATTACTCACCAGTTCAATCTACCCCCTTACATTGGAACGATAGATTATATTTCGGAACCAATATCGGTTTTTTCTTTTGTATTGATGCTGGGAGCGGCGGAGAAATTTGGCGCTGTGAAGCAAAGGGTGCGGTCATGAGTTCGGCGGCTTTGAAAAATGAGAGTATTTTCTTTTCTGATGAGAAAGGTTGGTTACATTGTTTGAATGCTAAGACCGGAGACAAAATTTGGAATAGACAACTCGAAGGGAATATTTATTCTCATCCTGTAATCGAAGGAGACAATGTTTTTATTGGAACCAATAGTGGGCAATTTTACGCTATCGATTTTTCGGATGGAAGAATCGTTTGGAGAAAAAAACTTAAGGGTGCCATTTATAGCAGTCCCTCCATTTTCGAAAACATGCTTTATATAGGTACCAATGGCCATCAGATAACGGCAATAGAGCAAAACTCCGGCGAAATAGGATGGACTTTTAATGCAAAAGGCATTATCAATACTATGCCATTAACTTCCCCCAATTACGTTTATGTTTCCTCATGGGACAATAATTTGTATATTTTAGACCGTAGGACGGGACAATTGGAGTTTAAATATGAGTTTGACAGACCGCTAAAATCGTCACCGATTATCTACAGAGATCTATTGCTGGTGCACGTATCCAATCGTCATCTTTATGCTCTTGCCAATGATGCGCTGGCTGAAAATTGGGGAAATGAAGAATGAAACCAATATCTCTGATTTGCATTTTACTCACTAGTTCCATCTCGATACTTAGTGCAGAAGGCTCGGGTATTAACATAAATTATTTCTCCCATCACCAAATCCCGATTGCTGAAAACACTCAGCTTTTGCAGAACACACATTTCTTTAGGCTAGAATATAGACCCGAAATACAATCCGGAAGCACCGAAGCTTCTAATACTTATCTAGCTTCTGCCGAACCTCTTTCCGATGAAATCTTTCTTGCTACAACCCTGGATTCCTCAACAAAGGTCGATTTCTCAAATACGGTTTATATCAACTCGATTCCATATGGTGCACATATCAAGTCAAGTTCGGAACATATCGGGATTACTCCTCTTTATCTCTCATACGACAAATATTGGGGAAAGCGTTTGCAGCTTGTCAAAGAGGGCTATGAACCTTACGAGTTTATCCTCAAAGGCAAAGACCCGGTTGTAATTCGCTTAAGAGAAAAAGAAGGAGAGGCCCAATTACGTGAAAAACCGGATCTATCGAGTATTGCACCAAAAAAATATACCAAAACAAAATTTGCTTTGTTAGCCACTACCGTTGTCAGCCATTGGGCATCATTTTATTTTAAAAATCAGGCCGATAAAGAATTTCAAAAATATCTCACTTCTGCTGATCCTGACGAAATGAAAAAACATCAAGATCGAACCAAACAATTCGACCGGCTTTCAGAAGTTGCATTGGGTATTTCGTTTACTTCATTAGCAGGATTGATCTATCTCGTAGTTTTTCATTAGCACCAATTGAGTTTTATTTTTTTCTTTTGTGTTAAATTATCAAATATTTCCCTATCACAGGAATTCCGTATCTTTCCCCTATTGACTTGATTTTCAGATAATTCTTCTGTTGAAAAGTTCTATTTGATTGGATTTTTTGGGTTAGATATTGCCATTGTTTGGGGAGATTAATAAATTTATAATTTTCTATTCTGATCATCCTTTGTACAAAGATCAGTCGAAATTGAACTTCCAGAATTTTCGTTTGCTTAATTTTATCAAATGATAATAATAATCAATATTCAAACAATATCAGGAGAAAAAAATGACTTACCTGAAACAAAGAAATCCGTTTGAAAATGCTCTGAAACAATTCGATAAGGCTGCATCAATTTTAAAATTAGATGACAATCAAATTGCTATGATAAAGGAGCCCCGCAGAGTGACAGAGGTAAATCTTCCGGTACGCATGGACGATGGCACAATTCGAATCTTTAAAGGGTTTCGGGTTCAACACAGTGTGGTTCGCGGTCCTGCCAAAGGTGGTATCCGATATCATCAGGATGTAGATGTGGACGAGGTGAAAGCGTTGGCATTCTGGATGACCTATAAGTGTGCTGTCGTAGATGTTCCTTTTGGAGGCGGAAAAGGGGGAATTGTTGTGGATCCCTCAAAACATTCCGCAATGGAATTAGAGAATATCACCAGAAGATATTTTTCAGAGCTCAAAGACCTCTTCGGTCCTGACCAGGATGTACCGGCCCCGGATATTAATACAAATCCCAATATCATGAGCTGGATGTTCGATACGTATTCAATGCATCAGAAAAAACATTTACTAGCTGTTGTGACGGGGAAACCATTGGAATTAGGTGGATCTGAAGGGCGGGCAGAAGCAACTGCCAAAGGTATGATATTCTGTTTGAGAAATGCGGTGCAGCGCTTAGACATCAATTTGAAAAGTGCGACTACTGCCATACAAGGTTTTGGTAATGCCGGCTCAAATGCCGCGAAGTTATTAGTTGAGGACGGCGCTAGAGTTGTGGCAATATCAGATGTTAGCGGTGCATATTATAATCCAGAGGGAATAAGCATCGAGTCTGCGATAAAAACCTGTCGAGAGAACCGGCACTGGAGTTTGCAGGGTCTTGAAAATAATACCAAAGTGAAGAAAATGGATGACCCTTCAAAGCTACTTGAGTTAGATGTGGATATATTAATCCCGGCCGCCCTTGAGAACCAGATAACAGATAGAAATGCTCCCAACATAAAGGCCAGGATAATTGCTGAGTGTGCCAATGGTCCAATTACAGTGAAGGCGGATGATATTTTGGATAAAAAGGGAGTTTTTAGAATTCCTGATATTCTATGTAATGCAGGGGGTGTAACCGTTTCCTATTTTGAATGGGTACAAAACCGGATGGGTTATTATTGGAGCGAGGAACGGGTGATTCAAGAACTGGATAGATTTATGACCAAAGCATTTAACCAAGTGTATGAAGTTCGAGAGGCATATCGGGTAAATATGAGGATTGCTGCCTTTATCGTAGCAATACAACGGGTAACCAAAGTGGCCGAACTTCGAGGATTATATGCCTGATAAAAATAGAGACCGCCTAATAAAAATTGAGAAGGCTAATCAAACGAAAATTGACACATCAGCCCGGAATGAGTTATGAAATTTCTCAACAAGATGATTGGCTCTTCTCTCCCTATGATCCCAAAATCCATCGTGCGATCATTTGCGAGTCATTATATCGCCGGAGAAGACCTGGCTGATGCCGTCTTGGTGGTCAAAAATTTGATGGAAGAGGGAGCCCGGGCTACCTTAGATATTCTTGGGGAAGAAATTTTAGAGAAGGAAAAAGCAACTGCCGTTGTCAATGAATATATTTTAGTTTTGCAAACCATAAGTTCACAAAAGTTGAATTCCACTATTTCGGTAAAACCCACTCATATCGGATTAAAAATAGACAAGGATTTCTGCTACGATAATATGGTTCGGCTGCTACTGGAAGCCAAAAAATTAGGTAATTTTGTCCGGATTGATATGGAAGATCATACCTGCACTACGGATACCATCCAAGTATATCAAAGACTGCTAAAAGATTTTGATAATGTAGGTACTGTCCTTCAAGCCTATCTTCGCAGAACCATAAATGACATTAATGAACTTGTTACCATTAAACCGAATCTAAGAATATGTAAAGGGATCTATGAAGAGCCGCGAGAAATCGCATATAAAGATGGATTTATCATAAACCGGAATTTCGCTTACGCACTTGAAAAGCTTCTTGTTGGAGGGTGTTTTGTAGGGATTGCTACCCATGACGAAAAGCTTGTCTGTGAAGCATTAAAAATTATCGATCACCACAGAATTCCGCGAGACCAATACGAGTTTCAAATGTTATTGGGTGTCGAACCCCAATTAAAGCAAATCATTTTACAGCAGGGATACCCTCTTCAGATCTATGTGCCATTTGGTAAGGAGTGGTATGCTTACTCTCTCAGGCGATTAAAAGAGAGCCCGGACGTTACCGGTCATGTAATGAGAGGTACCTTGAGAAGAATGCTTCGGCTGGAAGTATGAGTTAAATAATTCGGATTTAAAACAGAGTATATATAAAAGGTGCCAAAGCCGAACCTTCAACCAAAACAATAAAAAATCCCAGCAATAGAAGAAAAAGGATGATAGGTGCTAACCACCATTTCTTTCGTTGCTTTAAAAAGAGCAAGAATTCTTTGATGATGGAAATTTTTGAGCTCAACCGTTGATTCTCCTGAATCGATTCTCAGTTTGATATTCCCGCATCTGTTGGACTTTGCCTATCCACTCGAATATTGATTAAATCAAAACGATTGTTCGAAGACCAGCGTCACAGATAAATATAATAGAATTACAAATCAGTTGATAGTCTAAACATCAAAACCCGGTTATTTCCAGAATCCGAAATATATGTAATCTGAGCACCGGGAAACGGTAGAACAGCCACTCCCTTTGGCTCATTAAATTGGCCAACGCCGTTGCCGAGCCCGCGAACCTCCTGAAGTTTTACTCCAGAGGGTGCAAAACGGTAAAATCCAGGAAGCGCTTTGGTTGTATCCGGATCATTCAATGGCCTTCCCCTCTCTACCACGAAAATAAATCCTGATCGGTCAATAGTCACATCCTCAGGAAAATAATACTGACCAACGCCATATAATTCTGTACCTATAAGGGAAATATTCGGTATCATTACCTCCGTACCCTCAATAATCGTTGTAGTAGTTCCCTGTACCTTGAAGTTATTTCGCAATAAACTTGTTTCTCCCTTCTGGCAAAAATAAAAAGCCGGGGTAACCTCCAAGCTGGAGATGTCCAGATAACGTTCACGAAGCGATACAATCCCTGTAGGGACTATCGCAGAATACAATCCTGTCCCGTTAACAAATAAGGGAAGTGGTCCCTTCAGTGTATGGTTTGCATTAAAATCGTAGATGAAACTGAATGCCTGAGTATTTAGACTCGAATCTGCCGTATCAATTACAGTGACGTAATACTCAAATCCGTTGTGTACCGAAATGCCCGTGAATTGACGAGAAGGTTCACTCTGCTGGCTGTATACAATTTCAACTGGCGCAGAACCAATATCATGGCCGTATTTGACCAAATCGATCTCAAAGATTGAGTTCGATTTGTTCACAATTAGCAATTCTAAACTGTCATTTTGGGAGATTGCCTCGGGATGAGGAATATTTTGAGAAATTCCCTGTATTGCCCCGCCGGCATCCATCACAACAATCCGGTTATTTCCAGTATCGCACAAATAAAGGAGATTGTCTGCGCCAAAAAACACATCGGATGGATTGTTGAAAGCATATTCGGAACCAAGCGAAGCATCCAGTACCGGGCTGATTTGTATAAAAACCTCCTCGCCAACATTTGCAAATTGCTCCTCACCAGTCGGAATCGTCGGTAGCGGCAATTTATCATGCTCGCAGGAAAACAATAAAAAGAGTGATATAATTAGTACTAATAAACCAAATGCTTTCATCAAAATAATACCCTAATTAAAAAAGCAGATGCACTGAAAAGCGATTTGCATTACCTAAACGATTATAGTTCGAATAGGCATAATCAAAACGGAATCCTGCAAAGGAGAGTGGTATATTTACTCCAAAACCGGCTGAAAAGTTTTCTTCGGTTCGGGCCGTCACATATCCTCCCCTCAATGCCAGAAGGTTATTCCAGACATATTCCAGACCTAAATTGATATTTTCACTATTATCATTTGGATGATTCAACTGAACAGAATTTGTTAGAACGTGCTGCTCATTATCCACCCATTCCCATGCCAATCCGATACGGAACATCGTGGGTGGTGCAAAGGATTGGAATGAAGAAACCTCTGATACTTCATTATTAAGAGTTTGAACTGTGAAACTGCCTGATGGTTTTAGATCTCCTCCAAAGTTTGAAAATGCGGCGGCAAAGCGAATGGACTTCCAGCCGGTTTTGTAATAAACACCCAAATCGAAAAGAAATCCATTCATGGTCAGTTCAGCCAAAGTTTCATGCATATATTTCGCAGTAATCCCAAAACTAAATTTAGTGGTCATATTTCTCGCATAAGTCAATGCCACCAAAAAATCACCGAATCCAAAATAGCGGCCGGTTCCAAACGGTTGAAATTCAGTAGTTTCCATCATTTCTTCCGTATGTAGCTGGGTAAAAGCCACTCCGATTGTATTGGTTTGATCAAAATGATATACGAGACCCCCATATTCTAATTGAATATCCACTAACCACTGAGTGTGGGAAAAGAAAATCGACTGTTCATTAAACTGTGCAATCCCAGCCGGATTCCAATATAGCGCTTCAGCGTCGTTTGCGACAGCTACATATGATTGGCCCATAGCAATGGCCCGACTTCCCACACCAATTTTCAAAAACTGGGCCGCTGATGTTCCCGCCCTTTGCCCGCCAAGGTTTGGAAACACCTGCGCCATTAGTGCAAAAGATATCAACATTGCAATCGCTAAAAATCTAATCATGACTTTTCCTTAACATCAGAATTGAAATGACAATCCAAAGCGAATATTCCTTGGTGGTCGATAGCGAGCCGGATTATCAGGAAATGGATTAGAAATGGGATATTCTATATCAGGATATCTTGGATCATTCCATCCCCTTGGAACATTGTCACCCCACTGATATGCATCACCTGTCACTGGATTCACAATCTGGGGATTTTGAGTATTCAGCAGATTTGTAATCTCAAGGTATAATGCAGGCTGTAACCAGCCCAGGTGAAAATTCTGGGTAAATCTAAAATCCATCCAGAACCAGGTTTTTGATACTTCTGACCAGTCAAGGCTCTGATCTTCAACATAATCATAAATTGGTTTGCCATTTGCCTCGAATGCGGTAAATTCCGTAGGGGTGTAACGCCTTCCCGCTTGTGCTACCAGACGTAAGTTCATATTCCAGTTCCCCCACAATCTTAATCCAAATAAGGTAGGTCTATCCCCCCGGGGTATTCGGATAGCCAGATTGCCAAATATTTGCCAGGGTCTATCCCACCTCGCAAAAACTTCTTTTATGGGCTCTTCATCAATACTGCCCTGGCTGACCAGCAAACCAACATCAGGAGAAGACGATTTTGTGGTAGTGAGCGAATAGCTACCGGCAATATCGCCATAAATATATTTTCCAATGCGTGATTTATATTCAACCTCGATGCCTCGGGATCTGGCATAATCCAGATTTAAATAAAAAATTCCCGAACCTACTCGTGGAATACCGCGAATGGTCGTCGTTTGTACATAATCAAAAATGTCCTTATAATAAGCCGTAAAACTGATAACATCATTTTCACTAAACTTGTGACGGACACCCAACTCATATTGCACGCTGGTTTCGGGATTTAGACTTGGATTTCCAAATGTTGGGAAAGCAGAGCTTATACTACTTGGACCCAGTTTTGCATAAACAAACTGCGGTTTTGGTAATTTGGAAAAGTGCCCGTAATTGAAATATAGCATCTGGTTGTTGGATATGGGAAAAGAGACCCCAACTCGTGGCATTAATCGTAATTTGTAGCGACGCCCAAATAATTCATAAGTTTCATTCAAATATTTCTCACGCATCTCAGGCGTTACCGCATTGGTAGTATCCTCGATGGCATTATCAACATATTCCCCAGGAAACCAATAATCAAGCCGGGCACCCAGACTAATATAAAAGCCTTCAAAATTAATATCATCCTGCAGGTAAAATGCTCCATCTGCCGGAAAGACCCGATACACATCCTGGCTAGATCCGAAATCACCAATATAAGGATCTTCGATATCTACTACCTGCATTTCGTTGAACGAGCTTAAAATGCCTCCTTTAACGGTGTGAATATTTCCAATTTTACTGGTGATATCACCTTTAATTGACCAATTATCTATATAATGGTCATGCCAGATAAAAGCGTTACCGTAATCGTAAAATCCATCACCGGGAATCACCCGGACTTTACCTTCCGGGAAAAAATACTCTACTGGAAGACGTGGCACATCTACAGGGCGTACATATTGATTCCAGGGCACACCTCGCCAATCGCTCCGCAGGTGACTATACAACCGGCTCAGTTTTAACTCGTAATAGGTAGTCTTATTTAAGGTATGCTGCCAGGTAAAGGAAATTTGTTCATTATCGTGCGTGTAGGCATTAAATTCATTCAAATTTTTGGAAAATTCGTACGGAAATCCCGGATTTGGTTCCACATATTCCAAAGTTGTTTGTAGAGATTGGGTATTCTGATTCACAAAAATGGAACGATTGTAAGCAAAGGCCAAGTTGTGGGTTGGGGTCATTTTCCATGTTAACTTTAATAAACCGGACCAGTTGTTATTCTGCCGGGGTGAAAAAGCAGTTGATGAAATAGGTGTAATGGAAGAATATAATTGATCTGCTTTAGCGCCGGTATAGTCATCTGCGATTTCAGCAAAAATATTTAGAAAGAAGAAAAACCTGCCGGGAAGTTTTAAACCCATTGTTGGTAATAGAAAACTTGAAATAGGTTCCGGCCCACCTAGGTTAAACTCAAGTATATCCGTATTGAAACTAAATCTTGAATCTTCAAATACATATGCATGATCCGTTTTATAGGATATATAGCCCGAATATCGATCTCCCCCTGATTTTGTGCGCACATTTATAACACCCGAAGTCGCTTGTCCATATTCGGCTTTAAACCCACCTGCAATTACCTCTACCTCTTCGAGGGCGTTGGCGCTGATATTCAGACCAAAACCGGTTCCCGATAGCGGGTCCTGGACTGAGACCCCATCCAGAAGATATTGATTCTCATAACTCCGGCCACCACGGATGTGAATTTCATTATCCTGTTGAACAACACCAACCTGTTGACTGACTAAATCAACCGCATCTTGCACTATCCGATCCTCGATATCTGCACTGGACATGCTCCTTACCGTATTTGTTTCTTCCAGACTTAATAAAGGTTTTTCTCCAATCACCACAACTTCCTGTCCCAAAGCCAATGCCGTGGGTTCGAGTTCAAAATTTACCGTAATGGTTTCCCCCGGTTGCACCTTCACGCCGGTCTTTTGAACGACTTTATACCCTATAAATGATACTTCGAGGAGATACTCTCCCGGGGCGATATCCTGGACAATAAAAAATCCATCCACATCCGAAGAAGCTCCATGATAGGTTCCCTTAACCAGTATGTTTGCTCCAATCAAAGGCTCACCGGTTTCCTGATCCGTAATTATACCGCGGATATTTCCCCTATTCTGGGCAAAAATCAAAGAAACAGAAAATAGTGAAAATAGAATGATGTATTTAAGTCTTCTTTGATTAATCATTTACTATCCAATAAACATTTCAATTTTGAGTCTTTCAACTGTCTTTGAGTAAATTGAAAGATTTAAAAAATATCTCTTAAAATAATCCTGAATAATTCATCTATATTACTATTTCCATCCAGTTGATTTAAAGGCGTCCCGGAAAAAACGAAATCATACCTGTCCGCCGAACCTTTGTTATCATTTTGCCCTATCAGGATAAACAGCGGATCCTCCGATAAATTCGGATCATCATAATAATACATTGGTACGGATGTTGCCTTGGGAATCAGATCCAGAAGACCGACAATGAATTTTGTCACCTTTAACTGATTTGGTATAGGCGGAATGTTTGGAAAATTTGCCCCAAAGTCAGGATGAACATCATAGAGACTGTTATTATTTATTCTGAATGAATTCCCAAGTGAAGATACCGGTGAAAAGGCCAGCGGATCACCTTGTTCACCAAATCCGGTGTTAAATTGCACCGTATATATGAGTTTACCACCTTTATACAATTGATTTGGATTCGGATTCAAAAACTGAGGTATGGAAACCTGCGCTCTAAGAAAATGGGGATCTGATTCCTGAATCAAATCTGTATACCAGATCACTCTGTCAAATAATTTCATGGTTTCACTGAATTGGACCAAGGATTGCGGAAACAATTCTTCAATATTCCAGTACGAATATTCCTCGCCTAATTCAGGTAGAATTGAATCTAAAATCGACCGGTAGAAACGATCAGGGAATTGTGTGCTGCTGCTTTCAATCTGAAAATCATCAATCAATAAATAATTTCCCTGCGGTTCTTTTACATACCAAAATTCTCCTGATAATTCCGGCATTCGAATAGTAGGGCTTTCTGCACCAGCGACATCAACTGCTTTGATATAAAAAGAGTGGTCTCCTGCTGTAAGACCGCTATCAGCATTCAGAATTATCGTTCGCCTGAAACCCGGAGTGCGTTTCCAGGAAATGGTATCATCCAGCGCATATTCAAAGAAAGCAATGGTTGTATCCCCATCCAGGTCCGAAGCATCCCAGTTAAATACAGCTATGGTAAAAGTAGTATCCGGAATGCGGCTATTTACACTCCAGCCAATTACTGGTGCGGTATTCTTAATCGGAAAAACTTGAACTGCCGGGGTCGGATCTTCAAGGCTGTCATTGTCGACTGCTTTTATCTGAAAACGATACGAGGTATCAGTTCCGGTAATGGATAAAGGAAATGTTCCTGACTTACTGGTCGTCCAGGTCCAGTCTGAAGGAACCGGATTGTCTTTAAAGGTATAGAAATATCCAATTACAAATCCGTCTGCATCGCTACCGTCCCAATAAATCGTCTGTATGCTCTGAGTAAGATTGAGCGAGTCACCCTCAATAAAGACACTGGTCTCAGGAGGGATATTTTGATTCCGTTCTCCGGTAATATCTTTTGTGCAGGAGAGATACGACGCTGAAATAAAGATCAGCGTTAAGAAAACCCCATAAAAATTTTCTAGATTAAAAATCCGTTTCACCACTATCAATTTTTCCAATCCACAATTCAGAAGGCAGTGCAATTAAATAATCCTAAAAAAGCGTCGCAGGTATTATAGCCTGCGACGCCCCAGGATTTCTTATTTCAGCATAATCATTTTACGAGTCAGATTTATAGTATTTCCTCGTAAAGTGTAGAAGTAAATTCCGGATCCTACCCTGTTTCCGTATTCGTCTAAACCATCCCATTGTACCCGATATGTGCCAACGGAATGAAAATCGTTCGCCAAAGTTCGAATCTTCTGACCAAGAACATTATGAATGACCAACCTGAAATCACCCGCATCGGCAATCTGATATCGAATCTCCGTTGTTGGGTTGAAAGGATTGGGATAGTTTTGATCCAAATTGAAGCTAACTGGTACGGGTCCACCAACCTCTTCAATTCCAACCGGAACATGATTAATCACATCATTGGTATCACGGGGAAGCAGCTTATAATCACCGAAACTATAATATCCGACTCCTTCCAGGGCACCGATTTGATCTCCCAGTCCAAATGTGGAGTCGAGGTTTCCGCGAAATGCTGAAAAGGAATCGTCGACCCGGTAGTCACCTGAGTTATCATTTACCTCGAATTCCCCAAAATTGCTTGGGGCATCCGCAAATGGATTTGTAACGGTAAGGTTTTCAAGACGTAGATAGACACTCTCATAAGCTTCACTATTTACACCGCCTGTTGTGACCTCACCGGTGGTAACCAGCACCGGATTAAACAGACCAAAATTGGGAGTTACTACCTGCTGACTGGTAACATTATTCAGTCTTGTAACATTAAAGTTTTCCTGAACTGTTCCGGTCACCTGAACCCAATCACCCTTATTAAATGTTTGATTATTGGCCACCCACATTCCGTACCAGGCGCTATCTTTTTCTTCAATATAGTAATTTCCCAACCAGTCAGTTGAATCGGTGACAACAACCCCTTCAAGAGTGACTTCGTAACCAACATACCCTGAAATATCAACTGCATACCCGTGAGTATATTGAACATCCCTGATAGACAGGCCTCCATCTTTTACATCATAGAAAAACACCCTGCCACTTGCCTGTGTGGTATCACCGGGGAGTTTGCTGGCATCGCCAACATTATCAACCGTGGTAATTAGATATCTGACAAACGATCCATTAGCCTGGGCAGGAATAGTAGCAGAAAAGGTATCCACATTGGCAGTCATGGTAAGACTTTGAAAAGGTGCCCAATTTACACTGTAATGCAACTGTGCATCTGCAACGGTACCATTATCTACAATGGTTGCGGACACAGTAACCGCATCGCTGGATGAAGGTACTCCGGGATTACGCAGTTCATTAGTAACAACGGGCGGTTTGCTCTGGATTTCTAAATCCAGGGTATCCCTAGGATTTACCGAATATACCCGACCTGGTGCACCACTTTCATCACGCGTAAAACCGACCACATTTAAATTTGTACCCGGGGCAGGCCATTGATACTGGGCGGGAAGCCGGTTATAAAACCAATAAAAATATTCTGCTATATATCCAGTCGAGCCACTGGGATCCGTAAAGGAGGCCCAGTTGCCAGAAATGCTATTGTTGACAATCGTGCCATCTTCTACCCGGACAAACATACTTTCCCATTGTTCTGCCGCTGCGGGGCCCGCTAAATCAGCCGCTGTGAGTATACGGGGATCTGGTAATGGATTTCCGGATGACTCTATATCAACTGGTATTACTGGATCCGGTATATAAGAAAAACCGTATATATTTATCTGGCTAAAACTATTAAACTCTTCGACATGACCCGTAAAATAGGCAATGTCTCCTGGCTGCAAAAATTGAATTTGTGTTTGCGTCGCACTAACACTTTCAGTGTCGTTGCAAACAATAAAAAATCCACTCCAGGGATTCGGAAAACTGTCCGGATCAACAATATACATAGCCCATCTGTTACCTATCCATAATTCGTTGGGATAATGCATAACTAATCCACGTACGGTTACAGTATCACCCAGCAAAGGTGAAAGATCATCTGCAACCGGATCAGGCACATATTGTAAATCATAAATTGAAACGGTGTCATACACCGCTTGTGCCTGAACTACAGATACAAATGCGAGAGCGATGAAACCTATCAATAACATTGTAAACAATTTAATTCTCATACCATACCTCCTTCATTTGAATTAATAATTTTGAACTTATTAGATGAGATTTTTATACAAATTTATTAAAAGTCATTTAATGACAACGAATTTACCTTTTTGAACTTCTCCGCTTTCCAAATCTTTGACCGTATAGAGATACAAACCGGTAGCAATTGCCTGGTCCGATCTGGTGACCAAATCCCAGGCGTGTTCACTCCCGGGAAAGATGGTTTTTTTCTCGGGATCCGAGTAAGTTTCATACCATTGAATATCATCTCCCTGATAGGATTGACCTTCATGACTAAATTGATCAACCAGATCTCCAGCCAGGGTATAAATTCGAATCTCGGAACGCGATGGCAAATTATAGAAGAAGAGTTTTCGTTCGCGTTCAGTCCCCCCATCCCAAAGTGCATTAGTACGATATGGATTTGGATATACGCCCACGGTTCGTTTCTCACCAGGGGCAGGGGCGGAAGTACCCGGACTTACGACAATAGCAGTTTGAAGACGGCTGCTTTCCAGGCTTAATAAATTCAAACTTGGATCGCTATCGAAAGCAGTAACTGCAAATGCATATTGCCAACCATTATGAAGATTATCAATCTCGAGTCTGTAATGATATTCAACGGTATCTAATAAACCGGTTTCCTGATCAGTCACAATCTCAGTAATTGGTTCAGGCATACGAATGCTTTCTAAGCCGGTATCATAAAAAACCTGGTTAACAATATCATATTCCCGATATACTTTTAAATCTTGAAATATACCTCTCTCTTTTAAATCGCCTCCAATTGAGGAACGGTACACTCGATACCCCTCAAAATCTTTAACCTTGGATATCAAATCAATGGAAGCTTCGGATGATTTATCCCACATCAAGGTAACTTTTTGGTTATCCACAATTGTTTTCACTTTAGGCGGATTGGGTGGTGTTGGTAAAATGTAGCGATCTAATTTTCCATTGGGGATAACATCTTCAGTAGAGTCCGTACCGACATAGTCTAATATTCCATTTCGGTTGGTATCTTCCCCGTAATAGGCTCGTTGAGCCCAGGATACATTTTCCATCAAGAGTATTCGTGCCTGTTCGTCATCCTGCCGGGGTGGTCTGTTGCCGAATTTTGCACCACAAACAAAAGCAAACACAACATTTATTGAAGAATCGGGTTCAATATACTTAAAGGGTCCGGTGGCTATCAGGTTCATATAATTGTTGGGCAATCGGTTTTGGCGGATATCATCATAAACCAAATCTGAAATGGACTGACTCATTCGTTGATATTTGGCGTCTTCAGTGGTTGGTGCCAGTTCCCAGGTATCGGTTCCGCCGCTAAATAACCACCAGTTGTGGGTGACTTCTCCCTTATATAGAGTGTCCCGGTGCTGAGGATCCGCACCCAAAAATGTCATCGAAACATAACTATCCGCCCCGGTATAATTACTTCCATCGTATTCAAAAGCATAAACCATCTTAGAGGTATCATCATCGATATAACCAATTCCAACATCCTGATAAAAAGGTGCCCCAACCCTTGGAGGCAGAATATTTGTATTTCTAACAACCAGGTCTGCCCACAAACCGACATAAACATTCTTCAGTGTGTCGTCCCAGACATTTTTAATGGTATAATTAAATATGACAAATGCATCTGCAAAAGAAAAATTCCATGCATATGTTTCAAGATGCACGGCAATACCTAAAGGTTCATGAAGTGGGATTTGGGTCGAAGTGCCTGGAACAAATTTATTTGTATCAACAAAATTTGCTACAAAATCCTGATGGCTGATTGCTTCGGGGTCAAAAAACTTATCGGTTTCTATGGTTGAGCGTTCCACAATGAGGTCGGTAGGGTTAGCTGTATTCGTAAACTCAAAGTTAAGCGAGCCGGTTGACTGGACACGGGAAGCGTTAAACGCCCCGGTTGTTACCCGTTCCACCCCCAATCCGGTGACCGCTCCTACCCATAATCCGGCATCAAACAGATGTTCAATCCCTGAACCTCGAGGATATTCACAAGATGGTTGATCCACCGGTGATTGATTTACAAAAGCATCACCAATTACACCATAATTCGAAACTGTAATTCCAATGTTGCCGGTATTGGTGTATTTTGTATTATCGTCCGCGGTGATTTTTGTAAATTTTGATTGAGAGTATATTGAAATTGAAAAGAGAATGATAAAAATACTGGAAACAAAGATTCTAATTGTCATGAACACGTTCAGGGATATTGATTTTCAAATAATCAAAAGATTCATCATAGGCGCACTTCTTTTTAACAAGAAGATGCTTTTTTCGTAAGATAATCTGTGTCGTGATGGATTTAAAAGATTTTTTAAAAAATCAAATTACATGCTGATTGGACAAAATGAAATAACAATTGATCAGCATTATTTTCCTACATTTTTCAAAAACGTAATATTTCAATATAATTTTATATTATGATATGATCAATAGTAAAAAAGATTGTGATAAATATTTGCTCCTTCGCTGTTCTCGCTATATTACAGAGGCTCGATCAAACCAATTTCATTCAACCAATGATTTATGCTGGAAAATCTAAGATGTCTGTAATTTCAATTCTGTTGATACTGTATTTCTTTTTTAATAAATTAAATTTGAATTTCAAAATGTGAGTAAAATAAAATGTCAACTCACCAGTCGCAAAAAAAGATTACGGTACCCGATATCCTCGAAATGAAAAAAAGAGGAGAAAAAATTGCCGCACTTACTGCCTATGATTACCTAATGGCCGAACTGCTGGATGAAGCAGGAATGGATATCATTTTGGTTGGCGATTCTGCCGGAATGGTTGTGGCTGGAAACAAAACGACTTTACCCATTTCAATGGAAGAAATGTTGTATCACACCCGAATGGTGAGCAGGGGTGTGAAAAAGGCACTGCTGGTTGCGGACATGCCGTTTCTTTCCTACCAGGTATCCATTTCGAAAGGGGTTGAAAACGCCGGTCGTTTTCTCAAAGAAGCCGGAGCGGAAGCGGTAAAAGTTGAGGGTGGGAAAGTGGTTGCAGAACTTGTCTCGAAACTGGTGGATTACGGAATTCCGGTCATGGGTCATCTGGGATTAACGCCGCAGTCAATCAATAAATTCGGAACGTATAAACTTCAAGGTACTGAAGAAGAAACAGCAAATATACTCAAGAGAGATGCCAATATACTGGAGGAGGCGGGTGTGTTTTCTCTGGTTTTGGAGAAGGTACCGGCAAATTTAGCCAAAGAAATCAGCGAATCGACAAAGATTCCAACTATCGGTATTGGCGCCGGACCCTTTTGTGATGGACAGGTATTGGTTACCCACGATATGCTGGGTCTCTTTGATAAATTTAAACCGAAATTTGTAAGGCGTTATGCGAATCTGGGAGAGTATATCCGGAAAGCCTTCAGTGAGTATATCCGCGATGTGAAAAATTCCAGTTTCCCGAATTCAGATGAGTCGTTCTGAATCAAAAAATTTATAAATCCATATCCGATAATTTAGGGTTTGTGTAAGCAAACCCTTATTTTTTTGATGCCGTTTTTTGTTTTTGAAGGACAATTTCCAAAATGAAAATCATCAAAGATATCATTCAGATGCAGCAAATTTCAAATCGCCTGCGGGCAGAAGGAAAAACGATTGGTTTTGTGCCGACGATGGGATATCTGCACGAGGGACATCTGAGTCTGATGCGGCTGACCCGGGATAAATGCCAGGTATTGGTGGCAAGTATTTTTGTGAATCCTACTCAATTCGGTCCCAATGAAGATCTGGATCAATATCCCCGTGATTTCCAGAAAGATGAAGAATTGTGCAGGGAAGAAAATGTAGATATCATTTTTTATCCAGATACCGATAGCATGTATCCCAAACCTTACCACACATTTGTGAACGTGAATGAACTAAGCGAAACCATGTGCGGACTGTCGCGCCCGACCCATTTCAAGGGAGTAACCACTATCGTTAGTAAACTCTTTAATATTGTGAAGCCAAACATTGCCGTATTTGGCCAAAAAGATTATCAACAGCTTACCATTATTAAACAAATCGTTAAAGACTTGAATTATGATATCCAAATCCTGACCGGACCAACCATTCGGGAATCTGATGGTTTGGCACTCAGTTCCCGGAACAAATACCTTGACAACGTCGAAAGGAATAAGGCCCGCGCCCTCTACCAAAGTCTACAATTGGCCGAAAACCTCGTAAATAAGGGAGAATTATCTTCAAAAAAAATAAAAAGTGAAATGCAGAATTTGATAACAAGAAAGGGCGACATGACCATAGACTATATAGAGATTGCCGATGGTGACACACTCGAAACGCTGGATGAAATAAAGGATAACACCTTAATCGCCCTGGCAGTGAGAATCGGTAAAACAAGGTTGATAGACAATATTGTTATTTACTTATAAACATAGATTATTTCAGTTCTATATATCAGTGTAGAAGAAATTCTGTGGGGAGAAAAATTGATTCGTAGAGTGTTAAATTCATGTCTCCCGAGATTAAATTCATTATACGATACTGAAATAAGGACGTCTGAAAAAAATTTCTTGGGGTTAAAATCACGACAAAGTTTCGTCAATCAGCCATTTCAAGTCTGTGGGAGTTTTTCCGAAACTTAAAAGAACCAACGTGAATAGACATACAAATCCCAATAGAAACGATTAGGAGTAGAATATTAATGTCAAGCATTGCCACAGTCATTTTGGCCGCCGGTAAGGGTAAACGAATGAAATCTGATCTTCCCAAGGTCTTGCATCCTCTAAATGGAAGACCAATGGTTCATTATGTGATTGATGTGGCCGAAGAAATCGGATCTGAAAAAATCGTCCTTATTGTAGGGCACAAGAAGGAATTAATTCAAGAAGCTACAAAAGAAAGAAATGTTGTCTTTGTTGAACAGAACCAACAATTAGGCACCGGACATGCAGTGCTTCAGACTCGACCCTTATTTCAAAATTACAAGGGTGATATCCTGGTTCTATCTGGCGATGTACCTTTACTCAAAGCAGACTCACTCAAAAAATTGATAAAAATTCACGACCGGCAAAAACCATTGGCAACATTGTTAACGGCGGAGTTGGATGATCCAGCTGGTTACGGAAGAGTTATTCGTAATCCCGCCGGCTATGTTGAAAAAATTGTTGAAGACAAAGATGCCGATGGTGCTACCCGGCAGATCAAAGAAATCAATGTCGGTATTTACATATTTCAATGTGAACCGCTTTTTGAGACCTTACCGATGGTTAAGAATGACAACCGCCAGGGTGAATATTACCTGCCCGATGTGATTAAAATGTATGTGGAGCGACATGAAAAAATCGCCGCGGTATTAACCCCGGATGTGGAAGAAACGCACGGCATAAACGATGTAAATCAGCTAAAACATGCAGAGCAGATACTTTTGGAACGTGAACACAAAACCATTTTTTGACCTTTGTGACTTTTATATTTTGATTTACATCGGCAGATCATTTACAATCGAAGAAACTTCTGAAAATTTCAACTTTTAACCAGTGTCATTCCGAATCCTGTGCTGAACTTGTTTCAGCATCTTTTCGGAATCTTTTAGCATATTAGACTCTGAATTGAATTTAGAGTGACAAAACTTAGAATTCATAATTTTTATCAGAAGTTTCATTTTAATAAAATTTTTCTTTGAAAAGTTCAATAAAATCAATATACTATGGCTGTCCATTTATTTTAGATAACAGGATGAAGCCCTATTCATCATAATTAAAAAAGCCCAAAAACAAATTTTGCTAATAATTTAAATAGAATAAACGATTATAAATTTTGAAATTCTCCATAAAAATCGTTTGCTCTATATACAGGGAATAGTTTCATAAAAAATTATCATTTTCTACTAAAATAATTAAATAACAAGAATTTGTGCCGAATATTCTTTAGATAAATCGCTAATATCTCAGTAACAAATTTACTAAAAAATAATTTGAACATTAATTTGTGGGATTTTTCTATCGATATGTAATGGTGTGACGAAAATCACACTGTTACGACAATATAAATATAAGGATAATAATATTATTAAAAGGTTCTAATCAGGAGTGGTATTATGAATAGATTGTTAAGAATACTGTTGGTCTTTGCAGTGGTTTCTGCACTTTCGTTTGTTCTTTATGCCAGGGAGGGAAATGAAGCGGTACCGACTGCGACTATTTCGGTTGAGTCAAGTCAATCACTTTATCAGAATGGAGATGTTATCTCCATTACCGGTGAAAATTTCGCCCCCAGTGATAATATCAGGATGGTAACACTTACCGTCATTGATTACGAAAGTAAAATTATTAAGGATGTCATCCTCGAAAATCATTCGCTGGTTGTAGATAATAATGGTATTCTATCGGGCACTCTTCAAATAGGGGGAGTACCGGAATCTGCAAATGAAATCGAAATCTTAGTATATGCAGAATATTCCAATGTAAGAGGATCAAATAGAATGAAGGTAATTGGAAATAGTCTACCTATTTCCGGAGACATTAATTTTATTGAGACTGCTGGTACAGTTACAATCGATGATCCAGTGGTTGGTGGAAGAAATTCTGATGGAGATGGAGTTGCAAGTACCAGTGAAGACATCGATCTATCAGGTTCCGGTTGGACAGGAACTCTTTTGATTGTTTCACAGAGAGAATTCAGCAATGTTGGTGGCACAAACTTCATACAAGCGACAAGTTTATCCACTTCAAATGCATCCATTGATGGAGGAGGTAATCTTTCAGGATATGTAACCACCACCTCTTCATACCATGCTTCAACTCTTTCGATCAGGATGCGAGTCCTAAACTCTGATGTCGATCAAACCGACTCGAATACAATGCCAACGCCGGATTCCGATCCACCGGATATTTCAAGTGCATCAGCAACTACACTGACAAACATTCGCGTTG